>JAESFH010000082.1_pt1 | contig 96721 bp, 90 predicted proteins | sample 9269381 | NCBI WGS metagenome assembly JAESFH01 (sample SAMN14504062, study PRJNA617094) | algae metagenome | isolation source: Aphanothece sp. CMT-3BRIN-NPC111 and co-occurring heterotrophs from well... | place: USA: Clark Mountains Wilderness, California | collected 2010-04-18
CTCGCCCTCTTGCGGCTTCTCCTTGGCGGTATCCGGGATGATGATGCCACCCTTGGTCTTCTCCTCCGCGTCAATGCGGCGGACGACAACACGGTCGTGCAGCGGACGGAACTTCATCGATTGTCCTCTTGAGTTCGGGCGGGCTCGACGCCGCGCCTCAGGTCCCCGCTGTTAGCACTGTCTCGAAGCGAGTGCTAACGCTGCCGGCGAGATAGTCAGGTCACGCGATCGTGTCAAGGCGGAAGAGGGGTGTCAGCAGGTTGACGGAGCGCCGGGGCGTGGGAAGATCGGGCCATGATCGACCAGCACCCCGACATCCCGGAGGTTCCCGGCTCCGCTGATCTCGAGGCCATCGGGAAGGCCTGCTTTGCACTCCATGCCCGTATGACGGCCCGCCTCTTGAGCCGCGCCTATGAGGCTGCATTCAGGCCGTGCGGGCTTACCGTGGCGCAGTTCGGCCTCCTCGGCACAATCGGCCATGGCGGCACCATGTCGGAAACAGCCCTGGCCGAGGGATTGGGCCTCGAGCGCACCACCCTTATCCGCAATCTGAAGATCCTAGCCGAAAAAGGCTGGGTAGAACCGGCCCCTGGAGACGGAGGCGGCCTGCGCCACCGCCTGACGCCAGCCGGCGCCGAGGTGCTGCGGGCGGCGATCCCGCTGTGGCAGACCGCCCAGCACGAGGTCGAGTCCCGGCTTGCAGGTGCCGACCCGGATGAGATCCGTCACGCGATGCGAGTGCTCCGGAAGGCCGCTTACCCGCGCTGAGGCGGCAGCGCTTCACGTCGCGAGCATTGCAGAGGCACGCATCCCGCTCTATGATGTGTAGATACACAGACGGGAGATTGTCATGAGAGCCGATGCGGCGAAAACGGCCGACAGGGACGCGACGGATTTTCCCGCCGACCGGCCCGTCGGGATCGTGGCGCGGGACGTGCTCCTTGCGGAGCCGGGACTCGCCTTCCTGCGCGGCCTCATCGACGGACGCCATCCCATTCCGCCCTTCTCGCGCTCGACGGGGATCTGGCTCACCGAAGCCGAGGAGGGCCGCGTGGTCTTCGCCGGCATTCCGAGCGACGGCTTCTTCAACCCGTTGGGCACGATTCATGGGGGCTGGACCTCCGCGATCCTCGACAGCGCCATGGCGTGCGCCGTCCACACCACGCTGGCTGCGGGCCAGGGCTACACGACGGTCGAGATGAAGCTGAACTTCGTCAGGCCGATCCTCCCCTCCTCCGGACGGGTGACCTGCGAGGCCGCGGTGGTGCATCGCGGCGGTACGCTCGCGACCGCCGAGGGGCGCCTGTTCGACCCGACCGGCAAGCTCCTCGCCCACGCCAGCGAGACGTGCATGATTTTCACCGCCGGCCAGCGCGCCGGCTGAGGCCCGGTTCCACCCACTGCCGCCTCCTCGGGGAACGGATCCGCTTCTGCTACCGGTGCGACGTCACCAGGGCGGCACCGATGATCAGGACCCCACCCGCCAGGGTTGCGAGCGTCGGGATCTCACCGAAGGCTGCATAGCCGATCGCCGCCGCCCAGATCAGCGCGGTATATTCGAGGGGCGCAAGGCGCGCGGCCTCCGCTTTCGCAAAAGCGGTCGTGAGCAGCACGTGGCCGATGACGCCCAGCACGCCCATGACCATGAACCATCCGAGATGCGCCAGGGCCGGGGCCTGCCAGACCGTGACACCGAACGGCGAGACCAGCAGCATCGGCCCAATGTTCTGGAACATGACGATGTGGATGAACTTGTCGCGTTGCGCCCGCTGGCGCAGCAGCACCACGGAGAAGGCGTAGAACACCGCCGAGGCGAGGGCCGCCGCGACGCCCGTCCAGGAGCGGGGCGCATCGCTCCCGCCCACTTGGCCCAGCACCACGACGAGCGTGCCCACGAAGCCGGCGATCAGAGCCCCGATGATGCGTCCGTCCACCCGCTCCTTGAGGAGGATGACCCCGAACAGTGCCACGAACATCGGCGCCATGAAGGAGAGGACCAGGGTCTCGGCGAGCGGCAGTTCGCCCAAGGCGTAGAAGAAGGTCGTGGCGGTCACCACCGCCACGACCGAACGCAGGCCGTTTGCGATCGCGGTCTCGCGCGAGGGCCAGCCGGGCCGGAGCGCGACCACCACAGCGGCGACCACAAGGCTGCCGCTGGCGAAGCGCAGGAAGGTGACCTGGAATGTCGGATAATGGGCCGCCATTCCCTTGATGACGGCATCCATGACCGACAGGAACGCGATGCCGGCGGTGGCACGCAGGACTGGCCCGAAATACATGACGGTCCTCGACGGCCGCGGATGGGAAAGGCCCGCCGAGAATCGCGCGGGGAGCGCTGCTCTTAGCGCAAGTCTGCGCGGGGACGCCATGCAGGCCGGGCGCCTGCCGGGTATCGGGCGCTGGAGGGACGGCAAAAAGATGCCCGCCTAAAGAGCGGGCATCCGTAAAAGTCGGGATGGGCTCTGTTCTTTAAGCCCAGTCACCATCGTCTCCGCCGCCGAAATCGCTCCCCGGATCCTCATCCTGGCCCGGGTCCTCCGCGGAAGCGTTCTGGTAGAGGGAATCGGTGATGCCGCCGGAGTCGCTGGCTCCGGCCGCTTCGCCGCCGGCGCCGCTGAGGGCATTGTGGCCGCTGGCCTCATTCGAGCCGAACGCATTGGAGAGGGCGCTGCCGAGCATCATGCCGCCGGCCACGCCGGCCGCTGTCGCCATGGCGCTCTGAAGGAAGCCGCCGCCCGCGCGGGGCTGCATGCCACCGCCCCATGGCCCGGCCCCGCCCATGGGACCGCCCTGCGGTCCCCCATAGCCAGAATATCCGCCCTGCGGCGCGCCATAGCCCGGCAGCGACCCGCCCGTGCGGCCCCAGGGGGAGCCCGACGACGAGCCGTATTGCGGCCGCGGCGCTTCCTGCTGGCGCGAGCCACCGCCGAAGATGCTGGCGAGGAGCCCGCCCCCTCCCTGGGGCTGGCGGCGCAGGTGCTCGACCTCGGCCCGCAGATGCTCGACCTCCGCGTTCAAGTTAGCCAGTGCCTGTTCCTGGATGTAGATCGCTTGCGCCATGGCATAGGGAGCGTAGGGCTGCAGGCGCAGCTTGTCGGCGATGAAGCGCTCGGCTTCCGGATCGCGGGGCTGGTTCTCGACCTGGCGCAAGCGGTCGAAGATGCCGGTGATGACCTGCCGTTCCTCGTGGTTCATGATCTCCCATCCTCCTCCGGTTCCAAGCGGCCCCCGCCTCGACGGCTGAGATGGGTGCGGCCGAGCCGTTTGTCAGGGGCGACCTCCAGAAAATCGTGCGGAGGCGCGCCGGACGGGGTGGCTCTCCGCCTCCGAAAAATTCATCCTTTCGGAGCGCAGGCCTGGATTGGGCGCACTCCAAAGCTATACATGCGCTCCGACGGCAGGTGGGTTTTCCCGCCGCAGAGCCCGCCCCAGGTGCGCAGGACCAGGTGGCGCAAGAAGAGGAATGACAGGCATGGAACGCATCGACGCCGGCGGGTTGAAAGTTGTTCGGATCCTCCACGACTTCGTGGTCAACGAGGCCCTGCCGGGCACGGGAATCGACCCGGGCGCCTTCTGGAGCGGGCTTGCCACGCTCGTCCGGGATCTTGCACCCCGCAACCGCGCCCTCCTCGACCAGCGCGACGCCCTCCAGGCCAGGATCGACGAGTACCACCGGCAGAGCGCCGGCCGCGCCGTAGATCCGAAGGCCTACGAGAGCTTCCTGCGCGAGATCGGCTACCTGCACGACGAGCCGGCGGATTTCGCGATCCGCACCGAGAACGTGGACGACGAGATCGCCCGCATCGCGGGACCCCAGCTCGTGGTGCCGGTCTCGAACGCCCGCTATGCGCTGAATGCCGCAAACGCCCGCTGGGGCAGCCTCTACGATGCCCTTTACGGGACGGACGCGATCCCGGAGGACGGCGGCGCCGAGCGCGGGCGGGGCTACAACCAGGTGCGCGGCGAGCGCGTCATCGCCCGCGCCCGGGCCGTGCTCGACGAGGCCGCCCCGCTGTCCGGCGCCAGCCATGTGGAGGCCGTCTCCTACGCGATCGAGAACGGCGCGCTCGTCGTCGGCCTCAAGACCGGCAGCCGCGTGGGGCTGAAGGACCCGGGCGCGCTCATCGGCTATTCCGGCGACGCCACGAAGCCCACCGGCATCCTGATCCGCCACAACGGCCTGCACCTCGAGATCGTCATCGACCCCTCGCACCCGATCGGCAAGACCGATCCCGCCAGGATCGCGGACGTGATGCTCGAATCCGCGATCACCACGATCATGGACCTCGAGGACTCGGTCGCGGTCGTCGACGCCGAGGACAAGGTCCAGGTCTACCGCAACTGGCTCGGGCTGATGAACGGCACCCTCTCGGCGAGCTTCGAGAAGGGCGGGCGCACCCTGGAGCGTCGCCTCAACCCGGACCGAACTTTCACCGGGGCCCGCGGCGGCGAGATCCGCCTCCACGGCCGTAGCCTGATACTGGTGCGCAATGTGGGTCACCACATGTACACGGACGCCGTGCTGGACGAGGGCGGCGAGGAGATCCCGGAGGGAATCCTGGATGCGGCCGTGACCGCGGCGATCGCCATCCACGACCTGAAGGGCCAGGGCGAGTTCCGCAACAGCCGCGCGGGCTCGGTCTATATCGTGAAACCGAAGATGCACGGACCCGACGAGGTCGCGTTCGCAAACGAGCTGTTCGGGCGCGTGGAGGACCTGCTCGGGCTCTCGCGCAGCACCCTCAAGATGGGCATCATGGACGAGGAGCGGCGCACCACCGTGAACCTCAAGGCCTGCATCAGGGCCGCGGGCGATCGGGTCGTCTTCATCAACACGGGCTTCCTCGACCGCACCGGCGACGAGATCCACACCTCCATGGAGGCCGGGCCCATGCTGCGCAAGAATGACATGCGCGGCACACCTTGGATCAAGGCCTACGAGGACAACAACGTCGATGTGGGTCTCGCCTGCGGGCTCCCCGGAAAGGCGCAGATCGGCAAGGGCATGTGGGCGGCCCCCGACCGCATGGCCGACATGCTGGCGCAGAAGATCGGGCACCCGCAATCGGGCGCCAACACGGCCTGGGTCCCCTCCCCGACCGCCGCGACGCTGCATGCCCTGCATTACCACCAGGTCAGCGTGGCGGAGCGGCAGGCGGAGCTTTCCGGCCGGACGCGGGCCAGCCTCGGCGACATCCTGACTATCCCGGTCGCGCAGTCGAACTGGGCTCCGGACGCCGTCGCGCAGGAGCTCGACAACAACTGCCAGGGCATCCTCGGCTACGTGGTGCGCTGGATCGACCAGGGGGTGGGCTGCTCCAAGGTGCCGGATATCCACGACATCGGGCTGATGGAGGACCGGGCCACTTTACGGATCTCGAGCCAGCACATCGCCAACTGGCTGCACCACCGCGTGGTGACGCGGGAGCAGGTGATGGAGACCCTGAAGCGCATGGCCGCGGTGGTCGACCGCCAGAACGCGGGCGACCCGCTCTACAAACCCATGGCGCCGCGCTTCGAGGGACCGGCCTGGGAGGCCGCCTGCGACCTGATCTTCAAGGGCCGCGAGCAGCCGAACGGCTACACCGAATGGATCCTCCACGCCCGCCGCCGCGAGGCGAAGGCCATGGGAGCTCCGACCGAGCCGCAGAAGAGCGGCGCGCCGACCGCGACCTGACCCGGATCCTCCCCTCCGCGGGGAGGGCTGAAGTGCCCTACTCCGCAGCCACCCCGACGGGCTCGACGCGGCTCGCAAAGCCAGCCGCTTCCAGCGCCTCCGGCATCGGCCCGCCGGTGGCCCAGTCGAGCAGCTCCACCGTGTGGACGATCGGGATCGCGGTGCCCTTGCCGATCTGCGTCATGCAGCCGATGTTGCCAGTGGCGATAAGGTCGGGCTTCACGCGCTCGATGTTCGCGACCTTGCGGGCACGAAGCTGCTGCGCGATCTCGGGCTGGAGCAGGTTGTAGGTGCCGGCCGAGCCGCAGCAGATGTGGCCCTCGGGCACGTCCTTCACCGTGAAGCCGGCCTGCTTGAGGAGCATCTTCGGCTCCGTGCGAATCTGCTGGCCGTGCTGCATGGAGCAGGCCGAGTGATAGGCGACCACGAGGTCGGTCTCGCGCACGGATTCCATCAGCTTCAGGGAGAGGGCGTATTCGGTGATGTCCTTGGCGATCTCGGAGACGCGCTGCGCCTTGCCGGCATAGGCCGGGTCGTCCCGGAACATGAAGCCGTAATCCTTGATCGTGGTGCCGCAGCCCGAGGCCGTGATGATGATGGCGTCGAGCCCCTCCCCGTCCATCTCGGCAATCCAGGCATCGATGTTGCGCTTGGCGAAGGCGTGCGCCTGGCTGTCGCGGCCCATGTGGTGGACGAGCGCGCCGCAGCACCCTTCCCCCTTCGGCTGCACGACCTCGACCCCGTGCCGGTTGAGGAGGCGGATCGCCGCTTCGTTGAAGCCCGGCTTCAGCACCGGCTGGGCGCAGCCCGACAGGATCGCCACGCGGGCGCGGCGGGAACCCTCGGGCTTGAAGGTGCCAGGCCTGTCGAAGGGCGAACGGGCGGGGACGCGCCGGGGCGCGAGGTCGACCATCGCCTTCAGGCGCGTGCCGACATAGGGAAGCGTCCCGATCAGCCTCTTGAAGGGCTTGGCGAGGATCGCCGCCGCCATGGCGGAGCGGAAGCGCCCCGGGTAAGGCAGAACCCGGGCCAGCAGCTCCCGCAGCAGCCGGTCGTGCCAGGGCCGCTTGTGGGTCGCCTCGATATAGGCGCGGGCATGGTCGACGAGGTGCATGTAATGCACCCCCGAGGGGCAGGTCGTCATGCAGGAGAGGCAGGAGAGGCACCGGTCGATGTGCTTCACGATCTCCGGCGTCGCGGGCTTGCCGCTCTCCAGCATGTCCTTGATGAGGTAGATGCGCCCGCGCGGACTGTCGAGCTCGTCGCCGAGCAGGAGGTAGGTCGGGCAGGTCGCGGTGCAGAAGCCGCAATGGACGCAGGTCCGGAGAATCTTCTCCGAGCTCGCCATGGCGGGGTTCTGCAGCTGGTCGGGCGTGAAATTGGTTTGCATGGTTCAATCAGTCCCGGCCGCGGGGGCGATTCGCCCGGCGCAGCCTCGAGAAGCGTGAAAGAGCGAGCCGGGGCGCCGCCGAAGTCCGAAAAATGTCAGACACCCGCATACATCCGCCCCGGATTGAGGATCCCGTTCGGATCGAGGCTCGCCTTGATGCCGGCCGAGATCCTCATCAAAGCCTCGGCTTGCGGCTCGAATACGTCGACACTCGCGCGCACCTCGTCCGGAGCGCGCACCAGCGTGGCGTGGCCGCCGGTGGCGCGGACGGCCTGGCGGATCGCGCTGGCGCCGGCGTCGCCGCGCGGGTCGGTGGCGATCCAGACCAAGCCGCCGCCCCAGTCATAGTACCAGCGGGCATCGATGGCGCGGGCCACGCGGGCGGCGAGCTCCGGCCCTTTGGTGGGTGCGGTCGACACGCGCCAGACTGCCCTGTCGTGCGGGTCGGCAACGAGCGTGGCGTCGCGCACCGACTGCCAGAGGGCGTCCGCCCCTTTTCGCTCGAGGATATCCGGCGAGCCGAAGCGCTTGAGGAGGCGGCGCAGCTCATTGAGCCGGTAATCGACCGAGATCGAGAAGCCCTCCAGCCGCAGCAAGGTGCGGGACCCCTGCGCGTCGAAGCCCGGGATGTGGGCCGCGCCCGTGATCTCGAAGGGGGAGCCGAGCGCGGTCGAGAGCGCCTCGACGGCGCGAGCGTCGTCGAGCCCGCGGAAGATGAGGGTCGCGGCGCGCTCTGCCTTCGGGAGCACCTTGAAGGTCACTTCGGTCAGGAAGCCGAGCGTGCCCCAGGAGCCCGCCATGAGCTTCACGAGGTCGAGGCCGGTGACGTTCTTCATCACGCGCCCGCCGGACTTCACGGCCTCGCCGCGGCCGTTGACGAAGCGGACGCCGATGAGGCTGTCTCGCGCCGCGCCGGCCATGATGCGCCGGGGCCCGGAGAGGTTCGCGGCCGCCACGGCTCCGATCGTGGGCTCGCCCGTGGAGCCGAGAAGCGGCCGGTAGTCGATTGGCTCGAAGGGGAGCTCCTGGTTTCGCAGCGCCAGCGTGCGCACCACCTCCGCGAGCGGCGTCCCGGCCCGGGCCGCGATCACGAGTTCGGCCGGCTCGTAAAGGGTGACGCCCGTGAGCCCAGCCGAGGACAGGCTGGCCTGCGTCTGTGCCGGCCGTCCGACGGCGGATTTGGTCCCGGAGCCGAGGAGCGCTAGCGGAGTCCTGTTGGCGGAGGCCTCGGCGATGAGGGCGCCGGCCTCGGCTTCTGACGAGGGAGTATGAAGGGTCACGCGGTCACCCGGCCTTCGAGCGGAAACACCTTGGCGGGGTTCAGGAGCCAGAGCGGGTCGAAGACGCCGCGCACACGCATCTGCTGAGCGAGATCGGCCTCGTTGAACTGCGTCGGCATCAAGTCGCGCTTCTCGATCCCGACGCCGTGCTCGCCCGTGAGGCACCCGCCGACCTCGACGCAGAGCCGCAGGATGTCCTCGCCGGCCTTCTCGGCCTTCTCCATCTCGCCGGGCTTGTTGATGTCGAACAGGATCAGCGGGTGGAGGTTGCCGTCGCCCGCATGGAACACGTTGGCGACCGAGAGCCCGTAGCCCTTCACGATCTCGTCCATCCGCTTCAGCACCACGGGCAGCTGGCCGGTCGGGATCGTGCCGTCCATGCAGATGTAATCGGAGATCCGCCCCGTCGCCCCGAAAGCCGACTTGCGGCCCTTCCAGATCGCCGCGCTCTCGGCCTCCGACTGCGACACCTTCAAGGTCTTGGGGTGGAACGGCTCGGCGATCGCCACGATGCGCTTCAGCATGTCGTCGATCTCGGCATCCGAGCCCTCGACCTCGATGATCAGCATGGCCTCGACGTCGAGCGGGTAGCCGGCATGGGCGAAGGCCTCGCAGATCTGGATCGCGGGCCGGTCCATGTACTCGATCGCGACCGGGATGATGCCGGCCCCGATAATGGCGGCGACGCACGCGCCCGCATCCTCGACGGTCCCGAAGCCCATGAGCGCCGGCCGCGCGCCTTCCGCGGCGCGCAGGATCCGCACCACCGCCTCGGTCACGACGCCGAGCTGGCCCTCGGAGCCCGTGACGAGCCCGAGCAGGTCGTAGCCGGGGCTGTCGAGGTGCTCGCCGCCGATCTCCACCACGGTCCCGTCGAGGAGGACCATCGTGACCCCGAGGAGGTTGTTGGTCGTGACCCCGTATTTGAGGCAATGGGCCCCGCCGGAATTCATCCCGATATTACCCGCGATCGTGCAGGCGAGCTGGCTCGACGGGTCGGGCGCATAGAAGAAGCCCTCGTGGGCCACGGCCTGGCTGATCGCGAGGTTCGTGATCCCGGCCTGGACCCGGGCGGTGCGGTTGGCAAAATCGAGGTGGACGACCTGGTTCATCTTGGCGACGCCGAGGACGATGGCGTCCTCCTGCGGGATCGCTCCGCCGGCAAGCGAGGTCCCGGCGCCGCGGGGCACCACCTTGACGCCGTTCTCATGGCAGAAGCGCATGATTGCGGAGACCTGTTCTGTCGTGGTCGGCAGCACCACCGCGAGCGGCATGCGGCGGTATGCCGTGAGCGCATCGGTCTCGAATGCGCGGCGCTCGTCCTCCGTGACGATGAGCCCTTCGCGCGGGAGGAGCTTGCCTAAACCGCGCAGGATGTCGTCGCGTCGGGCGAGGATGGCCTCGTCGGGCTTCGGGAAGGCGATCGTCATGGCGTCTCCTCGGGCGGCGGAAGCCTGCAGCGGCGACCATCCGGCACATAAGGTCTGAATAGCCGATCGGCGACCCTTTTGCACCGGATGCGAGACGGCACCCGCACCCCAGGCGCCTTCGCCGCAGGCTCGCGGCGGAGCTCTTGGCGTTTTCCTATTTCCCGGACACCAGTCCGGCTCTAGAAATTCCTCGTACCCAAGCTTTGGAGACCCGCCAATGCGCTCGCTCGTCCTGACCGTTCCCTTCCTGCTCCTCGGCATTGGCACCGCGGCCGCTCAGGACCCGGCGGCCGGCGAGAAGGTGTTCGCCCAATGCCGGGCGTGCCATCAGGTCGGCCCGACGGCCAAGAACGCGGTCGGCCCGGTGCTCAACGGTCTCTTTGGCCGTCCCGCAGGCACCGTCGAGGGCTACAATTATTCCGCGGCTAACAAGAATTCTGGCATCACCTGGGATGAGGCTGTGTTCCGCGAGTACATCAAGGATCCGAAGGCCAAGATCCCGGGCACCAAGATGGTCTATGCGGGCCTCAAGGACGAGCAGCGGGTCACCGACCTCGTCGCGTATCTCAAACAGTTCGACGTCACGGGCCAGAAGGCGACGCAGTAGGCCCGCGCTCTCCCCCACGGGGCGTGAGAGGTCGACCGGCACCCGGCATGCTCTTGACCGGGGCCGCGTCGGCGTGATCGGTGGGGCGAAACGCCAGGAGGCACAAGACCCGTGAAACAAGCACGCAGCGCCAAGCCCCGCGTCGGCCTCTTCATCACCTGTCTCGTCGACCTGATCCGCCCCTCGGTGGGCTTCGCGGCCGTCAAGCTGCTCGAGGACGCCGGCTGCGTCGTCGAGGTGCCGGTCCAGACCTGCTGCGGCCAGCCTGCCTTCAACTCGGGCGACCGCGGGACCGCCCGGGAGCTCGCCGAACGCACGATCGAGGCCTTCCGGGGCCTCGACTACGTGGTCGCCCCCTCGGGGTCCTGCGCGGGCATGATCCGCCACTTCCCGGAGCTCTTCGCCGACGATCCGAACTGGATCCCCAAGGCCAACGCGCTCGCGGCCAGGACCTTCGAGCTGACGAGCTTCCTCGTCGACGTCCTCGGCGTCACCAAGGTCGACGCCACGTTCCAGGGCGCCGTCACCTATCACGATTCCTGCTCGGGCCTACGCGAGCTCGGCGTGCGGCGCCAGCCGCGCCAGCTTCTGTCCAGCGTCGAGGGCCTGACTCTCGTGGAGATGGGGGACAGCGACGTGTGCTGCGGCTTCGGTGGGACCTTCTCGGTCAAGTACAGCGACATCTCGGGCGCGATCGTCAGCGAGAAGGTCGGGAACATTGTCGCGGCTGGAGCCCCAACCGTGCTCGCCGGCGACCTCGGCTGCCTGATGAACATGGCCGGCAAGCTCAGCCGTGACGGCCAGCCGGTGGCGGTGCGTCACGTCGCGGAGGTGCTGGCCGGCATGACCGACGAGGCGCCGATCGGCCTGCCCAAGGCCGCTGCGGACTAGCGGCCCCTCAGGTTCCTCCCCGCTTCCACGCGCGATAGGCCTGCGGCAGGCAGCGTGCGCAGGGCCGGAATCCGGCCGAGGCGGCATCGGCCTCGCCGGCGAAGAACACCCGGTGGTGCGCATAGGGGCCGCCCCTTGCGAGGGCGCGAAGGGCGGAGGGGCAGTCGAGCCGGCCGAAGATCCTCGACCGGCGATGTCCCCCGATCGTGCCGGGCTCGTGCGACAGCGTCTCGCGGCCATCCGCGCCGAGAAGTCGGTAGAGCTTGCCCGTCATGGCGGCCTCCCGAACGCAAAGTGCGGCCGCTCACCCCTCGCACTTTGCACCGCGAGATCATACAACAGAGCCAGGCGAGCTCCAGGCGCCGCCAGCAGGATCAGGGATGACCGTTCACGCCACCTCTCCGCAGTTCAAGGACAATGCCGCCCGGGCGCTCGCCGACGAGCAGCTCCAGCGCGCCCTCGGCAACGTCAAGCGCGGCTTCATCGACCGGCGGCAGGCCGTCGTCGACAAGCTGCCCGAGTTCGAGGCCCTGCGGGACTCCGCGCGGGACATCAAGAACCACACGCTGGCCCATCTCGATCTCTACCTCGAAGCCTACGAGGAGAAGGTCACGGCCTCCGGCGGCCATGTGCACTTCGCCCGCACGGCCGAAGAGGCCCGCGACATTATCCTGACGATCTGCCGCGCCGCCGGCGCCCGCACGGTCACCAAGGGCAAATCGATGATCGCCGAGGAGATCGGCCTCAACGCCCATCTCGAAGCGGCCGGCGTGATGCCGGTCGAGACCGATCTCGGCGAGTACATCATCCAGCTCCGGGGCGAGATGCCCTCGCACATCATCGCGCCGGCCGTGCACGTGAACGCCACGCAGGTCGAGCAGGATTTCCGGCGCGTTCACACCCACCTCGAAGCCAAGCGCGACCTCTCCGAGCCGGTGCAGCTCCTCTCCGAGGCCCGGGCCGTGCTGCGCGACCGCTTCCTCGCCGCCGACGTCGGCATCACGGGGGCCAATTTCCTCGTCGCCGAGACCGGAACCTCGATCATCGTGACGAACGAGGGCAACGGCGACCTCTCCCAGATCCTGCCGAGGACCCACATCGTCCTGGCCTCGATCGAGAAGCTCGTCCCGACGCTCGAGGACGTGTCGCAGCTCCTGCGCGTGCTCGCCCGCTCGGCGACGGGCCAGGAACTCTCGGTCTACACCACGTTCTCGACCGGCCCCAGGCGGGCGGCCGACGTCGACGGGCCCGAGAACTACCACGTCGTGATCCTCGACAACGGGCGCTCGGCGATGCTCGGCACGAACTTCGAGGAGATGCTGCGCTGCATCCGCTGCGGCGCCTGCATGAACCATTGCCCGGTCTATCAGGCGGTGGGCGGCCATGCCTATGGTTGGGTCTATCCCGGGCCGATGGGCTCGGTGCTGACCCCGACGCTCATCGGCGTCGACAAGGCGGGGCATCTTCCCAATGCCTCCACCTTCTGCGGGCGCTGCGAGAGCGTCTGCCCTGTGCGCATCCCGCTCCCGAAGCTCATGCGCCATTGGCGCGAGCGGGAGTTCGAACGCCACCTGACGCCGGCCACGTTCCGCTCCGGACTCAAGCTCTGGGGCTTCTTCGCCAAGCGCCCGGGCCTCTACCGCTTCGCTACGCAGGCCGCCATGGGGGCCCTGGCGCTCGCAGGCCGCGAGCGGGGCCGCTTCACATGGCTGCCCTTCTCGCGCGGCTGGACCAAGAACCGCGACTTCCCCGCGCCTCAGGGGGCGACCTTCCAGCAACGCTGGGCCAAGGAGCGCGGCCGGAGGAGAGCGGCATGAGCGCCCGCAGCGACATCTTCGCCAATATCCGCCGCTCCCTTGGTGTCACCGGGCAGGAAGCAACCCGGCGCGGGATCGTCCAGGACCGGCTCGAACGTTCTCCGAAGGGCGTCCTTCCGGCACGCGGCCAGGTCTCGGGCGAGGAGCGCCTGGCGCTCTTCCGCACCATGGCGGAAGCAGCGTTTGCGACCGTGACCGAGGTGCGCTCGCATGCCGAGGTGCCCGAAGCCGTCGCCGATTACCTGCGCAACCACAACCTGCCGGCCACGGTCCGGATTGGCCAGGACCCGCGCCTGACCGGCATGCCCTGGGCCGACACGCCCCTCGAGATGTCCCACGGACGCAGCGAAGGCGGCGATCTCAACGCCGTCAGCCACGCCTTCGGGGCCGTCGCGGAGACCGGGACGATCGCCATGGTCTCGGGTCCGGACAATCCTTCGACCCTCAACTTCCTCCCCGACAATCACATCGTGGTGGTGCAGGCCCGGGACGTGCAGGGCGACTACGAGTCCCTTTGGAGCAAGGTCCGCTTCGCCTACGGCAAGGGCGCGATGCCCCGCACCGTGAACTGGATCACGGGCCCGTCCCGCTCCGCCGATATCGAGCAGACCCTGCTGCTCGGAGCCCATGGGCCGCGGCGGCTGCACATCGTGCTGGTGCGGGATTGAGGCAGGTCCGCCGCTCGCGCGGTGATCGTCTCCTCCCCCTTGAGCTTGTCTGGCCTGCTGGTGCGGGATTGCGGCAGGGCGGCCGGACTGTGGCAACAGGTCCGTCCCTCGACGCTGGCTGGGAACGGCCCCTTCCGCTAAACGGTTGCATCTGCAACTCTTCGCACGCCCTCAGCCGCGTATGATCGTCTGTTCCTGCAATGCGTTTTCGGATGGCGATGTCCGCTCCTGCCTGAAGCCCGGGCCGGGCTGCCCCCGCACGCCGGCGCAGGTCTATGCCTGTCTCGGCTGCAGCCCAGATTGCGGCCGCTGCGCCCGCACGATCCGCAGCATCATGGATCAGGCCATTTCGGGCGCGAAGGCCGGCGTGCCGCAGCCCATTCCGCGCGATGCCTGCCCCCTCTCGCCGCTGGCGGGTTCGAAATCCGACAAGGCGGCCTGAGCCCGCCGGTTCCGCGCTCGTCACGGAACCGAAGCTTGCCCGCCTGCGTATAGGGTGGGGCGCCGTCAGGCGCCTTTTCCAGAAAGCGGGATCCTGGCGCGGCGACGCTCCGGGATAAACGAGCGAGGACGATATGAAGGGCGATGCCAAGGTCATCGAGTACCTGAACCGCGGATTGCGCAGCGAGCTGACCGCGATCAACCAGTACTGGCTCCACTACCGGATCCTCGACGACTGGGGCTACAAGGAGCTCGCCAAGACCTGGCGCAAGGAGTCCATCGAGGAGATGGGCCATGCCGACCGCTTCGTGGAGCGCATCCTCTTCCTGGACGGCTTCCCGAACCTCCAGGTGCTCGATCCCCTGCGCATCGGCCAGACCGTGAAGGAAATCCTGGAATGCGACCTTGCCGCCGAGTACGAGGCGCGCTCGCTCTACCAGGAGGCCGCAGTGTATTCGGATTCCGTCGGCGACAAGGTGTCGAAGAACCTGTTCGAGGAGCTGATGGCCGACGAGGAGGGCCATATCGACTTCCTCGAGACCCAGCTCAACCTCGTCGAGCAGCTCGGGCTGCAGCTCTATGCCCAGAAGCACGTGGGCGGCCTCGACGAAGAGCATTGACTCGGTCTCGCCCCTCTCCGCGTGATCGGGAGTAGGATCCGCCATGGTGGTGCCGGACCACGGTCCGGTTCAGGCAGAGGTGGAACACGTCGGCGGCCGGCGCAGGCCAGCCGCGCGACGCGGGAGAGATGGCGCGCAGCCATCCCCTCCTCGGGCCTCGTTCACGCTGCACCTGCGGGTGGAGGCCTCACGGGACCGTCAGGTCCTCGATCGCCTTCTCCATGCCGCTCACCGGCAGGGTCACGATCTGGATGTCGCGGTCTTCCGGATCGCCGCGGATCGCGAAGCCAAGCCGGCGGCAAATGTCCAGCATCACGGTGTTCTCGCGCAGAACCTGGCCCTCGACGACCTTGAGGCCTTCGGCATGGGCCCACTCGATCATCAGGCGCATGAGCTCCCAGCCGAGGCCGAGCCCCTTCAGGTCCGAGCGCGTCAGGATCGCGTATTCGCCGGTCTCGTGGTTCGCGTCGGCGTGGAGGCGGACCACTCCCATCATGGCACCGGTCTCCTCATCCAGCGCCACGAAGGCGACCGCGCGGGCGTAGTCGATCTGGATCAGGCGCGCCAGGAAGGCATGGCTGAACTCCCTGATCGGGGCGAAGAAGCGTAGGCGCAGGTCCTCGCTCGTGACCTTGCCGAGAAAGTCGAGGAACAACCCCTCGTCCTCGGGACGCACCGGGCGCACGAGGACCCTGCGGCCGTCGCGCGTCGTGACGTGGCGCTCCCACTCCTTCGGGTACGGCCGCACGGCGAAGCGCGGGTGCCCCTGTCCCCGGCGCCCCTCCGCGGGCGCGACTGCCACACGGGCATCGACCGCGATGACCCCGTCCCGGTCGGCCAGAAACGGGTTGATGTCGAGCTCCCGGATTTCCGGCAGGTCGGCGGCAAGCTGCGCGAGTTTCACGAGCACGAGGGCCACCGCCCGTTCGTCCGCGGCCGGCACGTCGCGGTAGGCCTTGAGAATCCGCGAGACTCGCGTGCGGCCGATGAGGTCATGCGCGAGCTTGAGATCGAGGGGCGGGAGCGCCAGCGCCTTGTCGTTGATGACCTCGACGGCGGTGCCTCCGCGCCCGAACACGATCACGGGACCGAAGGTGGGATCGTCCGCGATGCCGGCGATAAGCTCCCGTCCCTTCGCGCGCCGCACCATGGGCTGCACGGTCACCCCCGTGACCCGTGCCCCCGGCTTGAGGCGCTCCGCCCGATCGAGGATGTCGAGCGCCGCCTTGCGGACCGCCTCCTCCGTGGTGAGGTCGAGCTTCACGCCACCGATGTCGGACTTGTGGATGATGTCGGGCGAGAGGATCTTCACCGCCACCGTCCCGCCCTCGGCCAGGATCGGGCGGGCGGCCGCCATCGCCTCCTCGGGCGTTTCCGCGAGCGTTACGGGCGCGACCGGAATGTCGTAGGCGCGCAGAAGGGCATTCACTTCCAGGGGATCGAGCCAGCGCCGGCCCTCCCGCAGGGCATGGTCGATGATTGCACGGGCCGTGGTCACGTCAGGCAGAAAGTCGTGAGGCAGGCTGTCCGGCGTCTCCATCAACTCGTTCTGCGCCTCCCGGTAGCGCACGAGCTGCATGAAGCCACGCACCGCGTCGGCCTCGGTCGCGAAGTGGGGAATGCCCGCCCGCTCGAACGCCTCGGTGGCCGCCGGGTCTTCTCCGATCCAGACCGCGAAGACCGGCTTCTTCCGGAACCCCGTGGCGCGATCCCCTGCGACCACGTCGACGCTCGCCTGTGCGGCGTCCGCCGCACTCGCGAGCGCCGTCGGGACGTTCAGGATCAGGACGGCGTCGTTCTCGGGATCGGCGAGCAGCGCCTCGAGAGCCGCCGCGTAGCGCGCCGCATCGGCGTCGCCCATGATGTCGACCGGGTTGGCGTGCGACCAGGTCGGCGGCAGGGCGGCATTCAGCCCCGCCAGCGTCGCCTCCGAGATGCCCGCCAGCATGCCGCCGAGATCGATCAGGCGGTCGACTGCAAGGACGCCGACGCCACCGCCGTTGGTCAGGATCGAGAGCCGCTTGCCCGGAAAGGGCTTCTGCCGCCCGAGAGTCTCGGCCGCGGCGAAGAGCTGGTCAAGGTCGAGCACGCGGAGGACGCCGGCTCGGCGGAAGGCGGCGTCATAGACCGCGTCCGACCCGGCGAGCGCGCCCGTGTGGGTGGCGGCCGCCCGCGCACCTTGCACATGGCGCCCGGACTTGATCGCCACGACGGGCTTCGCCCGGGCGGCCGCGCGCGCGGCCGACATGAACTTGCGGGCGTCGTGGAAGGACTCGATGTAGAGAAGGATCGCGCGGGTCGAGCGGTCCGCGGCGAAGAAGTCGAGGCAGTCGCCGAAATCGACGTCCAGCTTGTCGCCGAGCGACACCACGGCCGAGAAGCCGACGCGGCGCTCGGCCGCCCACTCGACGAGCCCGGCCGCGACGGCGCCGGATTGCGAGATCAGCGCGAGGTCTCCGGGCGCCGCCCCTTGAGCCGCAAAGCTCGCATTGAGACGGGCCGCCGGGGCCAGGACGCCGAGGCAGTTCGGCCCGACGAGCCGGAGGCCGTATCGGCGTGCCGCGAGCCGCGCCTCGTCGGCGAGCGACCCCGGCCCGGACCCCAGCCCCGCGGTCAGTGCGATGGCGGCTGCGACCCCTTTCTCCCCGGCAGCAGCGACGATGCCCGGGACCGTCGCGGGCGGAGTCGCGATGACGACGAGGTCCGGTGCTTCCGCGAGGTCTCCGATGCTGGCGACGCAGGGGTGACCGTCGATCTCCCGGTGGCGTGGATTGACCAGGTGAATCGGACCGGGAAACCCGGTCGCTCGCAGATTGTCCAGCACGGCGCGCCCGACCGACCCCTTACGCGGGCTCGCGCCCACGAGAGCGACCGAACGGGGGGCGAAGAGTCGGTCGAGGCGGTAGGTCGACATGGATGGACCCCGTAGAGCGGCGCCATTCCGCCTGCGCGAGGGTGCTCTGAGCACCCTCGCCCGGACACGGCAATGAGAGGAGATGGGGTGCGTTGTCTCGAAACAACCCCCTCCCCGGTCCGTCGCGCCGGAGCGTGAACGCTCTAGGCAACCTGCCGCAGGGTCTCGCGGGCGATGATGAGGCGCTGGATCTCGGACGTCCCCTCGTAGATCCGGGTGATGCGCGCGTCGCGGGCAAAGCGCTCCACCGGGAAGTCCTGGCAGTAGCCGGCGCCGCCGTGGAGCTGGATTGCGGTGTCGGTGGCCCGGTGCGCCGCCTCGGAGGCGAAGAGCTTGGCTATGGAGGCCGCCTTGGCGAAGGGCTGGCGCTGATCCTTGAGATGCGCGGCCTGGAGGATGAGGAGGCGTGCCGCCTCGAGGTCCACCTCCCGGTCGGCGATCATCCATTGGATTCCCTGGAACTCGGCCACAGGCTGGCCGAATTGCTGGCGCTGCTTCACGTAGGCCTTCGCGGCATCCATCGCGGCGCGTGCGATGCCGAGCGAGAGGGCTGCGATGCCGATGCGGCCGCCCGCGAGCTCACCGACCGCAACCCGGAAGCCGTCGTTCTCGCGTCCCATGAGCGCGGAGGCCGGCACGCGGCAGCCGTCGAAATGCACGGCGTTCGTGGGCGAGCCGTGCTGGCCCATCTTCTTCTCCGCCTTGCCGATCACGAGGCCCGGGGTGTCGCGCTCGACGAGGAACACCGAGATGCCCCTGCCTTTGGGGGCATCCGGGTCGGTGACGGCCCAGACCACGAAGACGCCGGCGAACTCGGCGCTCGAAATGTAGATCTTGGACCCGTCGAGCACGTAAGAATCTCCGTCCCGACGCGCGCGGGTCTTCATGCCACTCGGGTCCGAGCCCGCGCCGCTCTCCGTGAGGCAGAAGGCGCCCGCGGGGTAGGTGCCGTCGGCGAGACGCGGCAGATAGCGCTCCTTCTGCTCTTGCGTGCCGACCGCCTGGATGACCTCGCCGACCATGTTGGTCACGGAGGTCGCCACCGCCGTCGAGGCGCAGGCATAGGCGATCTCCTCGACGGCCAGCGCGAAGGCCACAGAACCGGCCTCGGTGCCGCCGTAGACTGCCTCGACGTTGAGGGACATGAAGCCGTTCTGGGCCAGCTCCTTGAGGTTGCGCAGCATCTCCGCGCGGGCCTCGCCGGCATCGACCCGCGCCGCCACGGGCGCAAGACGGTCGGCCGCGATCCTCCGCGCCGTGTCGCGGATCATGTCTTCTTCATCGGTGAAGGCGAAATGCATGGTGCGGTCCTGGACGATCAACTGACGGCTGTACCGTAAGGCGATCTCCGGAACGCGGCAACGCGCCGATGAGGGGCGAAGCGGAGAATGGAATCTGTGGTCCGGGCGGGAAGGACAGCCTTACCTCAGGGCCCGGTCTTGCCTGTCGTCAAGTGCGAGCGCCTCACGCACCGGGCCCGATGGCATAGAACTCGTGGCGCCCGTGCCGCATCTTGGGGCTTCGTCCGATCTTCCAGGCCGGATAGGTGTCGTGGCGGCAGTAATGGGTGCAGCCGCCGGTCGGATCGGGTCTGGTTCCGTCGAGCACGTCGCGGCACAGGGAGCGGATCGCGCCAAGGTCCGGATCCCGGGGCGACAGGCTCAGCATCTTGGTCCGGTTCGGATCGCTCTTGTTCCACACGGAGAACTGCCACGGCTTGAGGCAGACCTCGCGGACAGTGTCGCCCCACCAGTCCCGGCCCGGATCCAGGCTGCGGTTGCGGATCACCCAGGCGACGGCACAGCGCCCGGTCTCGTCCTCGCCGCGCGCCTCCCCCCACACGGTCAGCGCCATCACCTCCAAGTCGTCGAGCTGATCGAGTGAACGGGCCATAGAGGAGCTCCAAAGCGTAGGGCAGACTGTCCGCCGGTGGGGACGCCGGGAATGACAGGGTTCGGGCGGCCGCATCAGGTGCTGTGGCGCGCCCGGGTGACAGATCGGGACAGGGCGGCGGCCGCTCAGGACAGGGCGGCCCAGGTCCTTGCTCCGCACACGCCGTCCGGCGCGAGGCTGCGGCTTTCCTGGAAGGCCCTGACGGCGGCCTCGGTCGAGCGCCCGAAGATCCCGTCGTCGACCAGGAAGGGGACGTAGCGCTGGCGAAGCCGTTGCTGGAGTTCGGCGACCGCCGCCCCGCGCGAGCCGCGCCGCAGGATCGGCAGGGCGTTATCGCCCTGGATCATCGGCTGGTCGTCGGGCCACCGCATGCCGATCACCTTGGCTCGGGGGAAATCCGCGATCGAAACGCGGTTGTTCTGGTTCCCGCCCAGCAGCCACACCCGGCCCATGTCGTCGAAATGGTCGAGGAAACCGACATGGCCGGACGCGCTGTTGGGGCTGCCCCGCCAGAGGATCACGACGGCGCCCCGGAGCGGCGCGTCCCGGACGTCGCTGCCCCACCGGAGCCAGGATCGCGCCGACGCGCTGCCGGTGCCCCGCATGCCGAGCTGCTGGAAGTTCCAGTTCACGAACGAGCTGCACCAAGGCGTCTCGTCGTCATCGGCGCTCAGGCCCGTCGTGGCGTGATATTCCAGGATCCGATTGTTGTGTTTCGCCCCGGGAAACTCGGTGATACCGAGCTCGGCTTCCGCAATCATCATCCACGGTGCGTCCGCCATCGCTTCCCTCCGATTTCGGTTGCATATCTCCGATATACGCTCACAGGTTGCATGAACGGAGCGGGAACGCAATCTGGTTTTATACACTATTATAGGAATATAAACAGAAACCTGCGGGAGACCGTCGGCATGATGCATGTGGGCCTACGAACAGCGGCGGTCGCCGTGCTGCTCCACACCGTTCCAGGCAATCCTGCGGCTGCGCCGCGGACCAGTGCGGTTCCTGTGCCCGTCGGAGGGGAGGAGCATGTCGATGCCTGCGGTGTCGCCCGCGTGCGCGCAGGCAGCCTGCCGGTGCGGGCCGGCCCTGGGCGCCGCTTCGCGATCCGGGACCGTCTGCTCCTGGCACAGCAGGTGTTCGTCTGCGGGACCCGCGCCGGCTGGTCGGCTGTCGTCTACGGGAGCACCGACTGTGACGTGAGCGGGCCGCGCCCGCTCCGCGGGGCCTATCGGGGGCCTTGCCGCTCCGGTTGGGTGGAGATGCGTCGCCTAGAGGGCGTGGCGGGATAGGGTCATCGCCCATTCCGCTGCGGGAGCAGGAAATCTGGCACCCGCCGATACTTCAGCCCCGAAGCAGCCGGAGACCGGCGGGATATTCCCACCGCCATCCGATCTCTCGCGGCCCTGGCAAGCTCGCTCGGAACCGGCGCGGTCGAACGGCGTTCTGCGGGCAAGGTACGCTCCGGCCCCGTATCCTGGCCCGGTAAAGCGTCAGGCCCGGTCCTGTGCCGGGCCTTTTGACTTTTCGGGAGGCCTTGGTGGGTGGATGGTCCTTGATATTGCTTCAAGTGCCGCTCCGAGCGGACCCTCAGACGCTTTCTGCCCGTGTCTGGCGTGCTGCGGAAATCGCCTGGGCCGGGCCGAGGGGCCAGGCGGCCGCGCTCTTCAGGTCTGGGAAGCAGGCGGTCGCGCTGAGCGAGACGTCCTTTTGGTAGACGACCACATTCAGGCTGTAGGTCACTGCGCCGGTCAGGGCCTTGCCGCAGGTCATGGTGGTCGGCGTGAAAACAGGCGCAGGACCGGGCGCGAAGTAATAGGCGGACGCGCTGGCACAAGTGCTGTTCAACGCCAGGCAGCGGACGCCTTTCTGAACCGCATAGTGGAGGCTCGCCTGCGTGAAAATCAGGAGGCCGCACTGGACGCCACCGAGCAGAAGCGCAAGAAAGACCGGTGCGATCAGGGCGAGTTCTACCGCCGAGGCTCCGCTCTCACTTCGAAGGAGCCGGCGTGCATGGTTGCTCATCATCCTACTGCAATCGCATGTAACTGGTCATCGTGATCGACGTGCCCAGCAGCCGGGTGACGGACAGATCGCCGAACAGGGGGCGGTACGAAGAGGTCACCCGGAGCTGGATGTAGTCACCGGGCACGATCCCCGAGAGGCATTGCGCGGGCGGGCTGGCGGGATTCGGAACCGGGTGGAGCGCTCCAGTTGAATCCGGGCAGAAATATCCCTCCACCAGCGGCTTCTGCAGCGTAACGCCATCATCCGCCGCGTCCGTATCTTTGTTGAGTAACGTCCTGAACACAGCCGCGGTAGCCGCGGCGTCCCATTCCGGGCACTTCGAAGCGACCGGGAGCTTCGTCGGATCGCATTTTTTCCAGACGGCGTGAGCACCGGCCTGAGCGGCATTCTCCACCCTCTCCCGCAGGTAGACGTAACGCCCCAGGTCGACGCCGTTGAGGAGGAGAAGTACGAGAGTGCCGGCAACGAGCGCGAACTCGATCGCGGTCGACCCCCCCTGATCGCGCCAGATCGAATCTCGGCAGCCGCTCCGAGAGAGACCAGGAAGATCTGAATCCGGGCGCCGGATCCAGCGAGTCAGAATCGTACGCATGTCGAATCCCTTACCCCGCTAAGCGGCCGCGCTGCATTGCGGGCAGAGACAAGCCGATGTCGTCGCACTTGTCGCCGTTGGTTAGGATCTTGCCGGTGCCGCTCACCGTGAGGCTATCGACCAGCATGACGAAGCAGGCGGCCTCGGTGGCATCCTTGTTGACGACCCCTTTGACGATAACGGCTGCGTTGGGCAGGTAAACGAGGCCGGTGATATCCCACGTCGGACTGTTGCCCGCCTCGGTGATGTCGATGTTGGTCGTCAGCCGCGGATCCTGATAAAGCGCAACCCCCTTCCAAGGCCCGGTGGTCGGCGCCGTAATGGCAAGGGCACTCCCGTTCTTGGAGCCTTTGGGGATATGGCTCGTCGTGCCGTCGCTGCCCGTGAAAATCACCGTCAGGGCGGATCCGGAGAGCTTGTGCCCGTCGAGATCGAGATCCCCGTTTTTGATCACCAATACCGTCGGGGATGCGCCGAAATTCACGTCTCCTGTGAGCTGCACGTCCCCGCAATAGGGCTTGATGGCCACCGTGTTGGGCAGGTCCTTCTGATCCAAGCCCGACGCCTCCGCGTCAGACGTCGCGAGCGTCGATTGCTGGATACTCGTCCGGGTGTATCCAGCACAGGTAAAGGTGGGAATGTGGACCGTCAGCTTCTCATAGGGGTCAACAATCTTCTGAGCAGGGCGGGTATGCGCGGTGAGACCACATGCGCTCGGATCAGGATCGCCGTGGGGAGAGTCGGCATAGGGTGCGATACCGCCGTTTCCATTGCAGTTCAGCGTGTCGTTCGACATGATCCCGCAATTGTCCAAATCGGACTTCGCTCCGCCGTTGAGGAGGAAGTCCCACTTGGCTCCGTCCTCACCCATCGCGAGGATGCAGTACTTGCGCGGAGTGTCCTCCCGCCTGGCAACCGCGGCAGCGGCCAAGGCGGTCTGCTTGCTCGTCACCGTCCCGCCGTTTTGAACGGAAGTCACCGTCGCGTTGCCGGCGTAACCGACGACCGGCGACAGAAAAAGGGGCACGAGCTTCGTGATGGTGACGCGGAAGCACCCGGTGCCGCCGCTTGGGCAGGCCGCGTTGTCATGGACGGCCACGGACACATTGTTGACCCCGTGCACGAAGCCGTAGCGAGCCGCGACACCGCGCGCCTCCTCGTCATAGCTGGTGCCGCCGGCAGTCGCCGCCGCAACCGCGGCGGTATCAGCCGCGTTCTGCATCGCCTGCTGCTGCATGTACCAGTAGGACACCTCGACCCCGAGGCCCATGCCGCCGACGAGTACCGGCATAGCGAGCGCCGTCACAATCGCGATGTTCCCGCGACAGTCGCTCCAGAGCGCTGCAAAGGCGGCCCGAGCGTCCCGGGATGGGATACGGTCGCGCGCGATCCTCAGCCGCGCAGCCGGAGCATCGGGGCAGACGCCGCGGAGCCGTTCGGTCCAGCCTGCGAAAGAACGGAGAGAAAACAAGGATATTTCCCCAGGCCGGGTCAAGAACTTCGGATTGCCGACGTTTTTAACCGATGTGGTGACAAACACCCATTCGGATGAATGGCTTAAGACGGATGGGGTGCGGGTCTGCTCAAATGTGGCCTCGCCTCGACAGTGGCGCGTCCTCAGCTCCGGTGCGGGTTCAAGCCCAGGCACGACGCGTACCTTTCACGCGTTACCGGCCGCTCCAAACTTGGCCTGGTGTGGGTCGATCACGAGAGCAGGGTTCCGGGATTCCGGAAGGTGCAGCGCTCAAGCCTGGTAGACCCCACCGGCTAAACGCCTTCGGGCCCGTGTGCCGGCTCGAGGCCTTCTCGAACCGACCTGCGCCACCGCGCGCTCGGCCCCTAGTGGCTCGAATCTGCAGCATGCCCGCCCTCGGCCTGGAGCCAGGCGGCCGCACGCGACCCGCCTCTGGCGGTCTTGTGTCTTGTGCCGGAGCCCCGTTCGCGACACATCTAAGGGGTGGAGCGTGCTTCGTGGAACGAAGTGTGCTTCTCGGTCTTAGAGACTGGAAACATCCCGGACCCCCGAACGCCCTTGAGGCTGTCGTCAACGGATCAGTGCAACAGGACATCATGATGCCGATCACCCGACTTTCTGCCGCTGCGGCGGCCGCTCTCGCCCTCTCCGTGCTTGCCGGCGCGCCGACCTGGGCCCAGCAGCCTATGGCGGTGCAGCAGGTCGATACGCCGCAGCGCCGCGCCATGCAGCAATGCGTCTCCGGCGTCCTGGCGCGCCTCGCCCGTGCCAAGGCAACCTACCGCGATGTCTCGCCGGCGGTTGCCCAGCAATGCGACTCCCAGCTTCGGGCGGTGCTTGCGGCCGAGATCCAGGCGGGGCGCGCAGGACCCTGCACGGCAGTCGAGAACTGCATCGATATGGCGCGCGGCGAGGCCGGACAGCGGGCGACGATGGAGTTTCAGCGCCAGTCGATCCGCTGACGCCCGCCTGCACCGGACGCGCTCCGGACTGCCGCCTGGCGGACCGGCACCGGGAGCCGCGATAAGCTCGGCCGTGACGGACCGGGAATTTCTGCGTTCGTCACGGTGCTGCCGCAACCCTGTGCCGTCAGTGTCCGCCTGCGGGCATCCCGTTACGGAATGCCCGCTGTCGGTGTTGGATTTGAGCCATCGGGAGTTGTGGATTGGCTGATCGGATCGTCACATTCGTGAAACGGATGCCCGTCACGGCGGGCGTCCTACTAGCGGCCTCCCTGGCTGCGGGCGAGGCTGCGGCCGAGATCAGCCTGTCGGCCGTGCGTATCGCCCAGGGCGATCTCTGGGTCATCGGCGATACGGAGGCCCACACCCGCGTCACCCTCGACGAACGGTTCGAGCAGACGACGGATGGTCGCGGTCGTTTCGAATTCCGGGTGGTCTACCATCCGGCCACCTGCATTGTGACCTTGAAGACGCCGACCGAACAGCGTCTCGCCGTCGTGCAGGGCTGCGGACAGACCGGGCCCCGTGGCGAAGCGGGCCCAGCCGGGCCCCAGGGCCCCGCCGGTCCTCCCGGTCCGCAAGGCCCGCGCGGCACGGTGGAAACCGTTGAGGTGCAGCCCCCTGCTCCCGCGCCGGCACGGCCTCTACCTGCACCCGTCCCGCCGGCCACGCCTCCTGCCCGGCCGACGGAAACAGCCCGCCTCCCCGACCCGGCTGCGCCGGTCGCGCCGCCGCGGGCGGCGCCGGAGGCTCCGCGCCCGGCCGCTCCCGCCGCTCCGCCCCCGCCGGCCGCGCCACCCGGCCCACCGGTCCTCGGGGAGTGGCTGGTCGAAGACGGGGCCGCGCGAATCGCCATCCAGCCCTGCGGACCCAACGTATGCGGCTCGGTCAGCTGGTCCAAAGAAGGTGGCGAGCTCGGCACACAAATTCTGCGCGCCATGAAGCCGGCTGGCCCCAACCGGTGGGAAGGCACGATCTACGACCCGACCTCGGGCCGGAGCTACTCGTCGAACATCAGCCTCCGGTCGGCCGATTCCCTGAGGGTCGAGGGCTGCGTCCTGGGCGTCCTCTGCGGCGGGCAGACCTGGACTCGCGCCAAGTAGCCGCAACGGCGCCGGCCCCATCGGCGGCCCATCCAGCAGGCGCCGGGGCCGGTGGCGCGCGCGTGAAAACGGCCGTTCAGGCCCTGCTTGCAATCTTCGATCTGCTCCGCTGCCTCAATCTCGCCCTAGGGTTCTGGCCTAACCCCCCACATCGGATCGGAACACCGGGAACAGCCGGGGCGCGATCCGTCCTCGCAAGGCAGATGCACAAGGGGAATCATCGTGGGGGCACTATCACGCGCTTTCGCGCGCGGCGGACTGTTGGCGCTTTTCGTGGGGCTTCAGATCACTCCACCCTCGGCTAAGCCGGCCGGAGTCGCCCTGACTCCCGAGCGAATGGCCGAGCTTCAGCAGATCAACAACCACGTCAATTCGACCATTCAGGAAGTCTCCGACATGGAGCATTACGGTCGTGAGGACGTCTGGCGGATCCCGACCGACGGCAAAGGCGATTGCGAGGATTTCGCGCTCCTCAAGCGCAAGCTCCTGGTCCAGCGCGGCTGGCCCGCCTCGGCACTGTCGATCAGCCTTGGCATGACGTCGCAGGGCGAAGCCCATGCGGTTCTGACCGTCGCGACGCAGCAGGGCGACTACGTCCTCGACAACCTTCGCTCGGCCGTGCTTCCGGCGGCCAGCACCGGCATCACCTTCCATTCGCGGCAATCCGGCGCGAAGCCGGGCCAGTGGGTCTCGGCAACCACGGGGGAGCAGTCGAGCGCCCCTTATGCCGACTTCGTCATAGGCCCAGCGAAGAACCGCGTCGCCCAGCGCACTCGCTGACTCTCCGGGCCTCAGGCCAACGTGCGACCCCTTCGAACGACCCGGCCGTGGTGCCTTAACCCGTCAGCACCACGGTCTTGCGGCCATTGAGGAAGACCCGATCGTCGAGATGGTCGCGCACCGCGCGGGCCAGCACCCTGCGCTCGATGTCGCGCCCCTTGCGGACGAGGTCCTCGGGCGTGTCGCGGTGGGAGATCGGCTCGACGTCCTGGGCGATGATCGGCCCCTCGTCGAGATCGCCCGTTACATAGTGGGCCGTCGCGCCGATCAGCTTCACGCCCCGCGCATGGGCCTGATGGTAGGGCTTGGCGCCCTTGAAGCCCGGCAGGAACGAGTGGTGAATGTTGATGCAGCGGCCGGCGAGCTTCGCGGCGAGCCCGTCCGACAAGACCTGCATGTAACGAGCGAGGACCACGAGCTCCGCGCCCGAGTCTCGGATCACGCCCCAGAGCTGCGACTCCTGCTCCAGCTTGGTCTGCTTGGTGACCGGGAGGGAGTGGAACGGGATGCTTCCGAAATCGAGGTGGGCGTAGGTCTCGCGCGGATAATTCGCGATGATCGCCGCCGGCTCGAACGGCAATTCGTCGATCCGCCACCGGTAGAGCAGGTCGGCGAGGCAATGGTCGAACTTCGAGACCAGCAGCACCACCCGCCGCCGCTCGCCCGCATCCCGGATCGTCCAGGTCATGCCGAAACGCTCCGCGATCGGAGCGAACTGCGCCCGGTAGTGCTCTGTCGATCCTTCGCTCTCGACGGGATTGAACTCCACGCGCATGAAGAAGCGGTCGGTTTCCGTGTCGTCGTATTGCTGCGCGTCGAGAATGTTGCAGCCAGCCTCGAACAGGTGGGTCGAGACGGCGGCCACGATGCCGGGACGGTTCGGACACGAGAGGGCGAGGATCAGGCGATGGGGCATGGCGCTCGGGCGGAACGATGGGTCCGCCGCCTGTAGCAGACCTGCCCGGCTTGCACAGCCCTCACGCTTCCGCGGATCGTCGCATCCCGCCCTGACGCTCCCACCTCCTCCTGAGGCGGCAAGGCTCGGCTTGGCACGCGGGATCCCTGCGCAGCACCTCGTTCCCAGTTTGCCGCCTGCGGACCCCCATGGTAACCGGCTCGCCAATGGCCGAACCGAAACTCCGCCTTCCCCCCGGACCCCGTAAGCCCCTCCTGCGGGGCGATACGCTGCCGCACGTCCATCGCCTCTGGCGGGACTGGATGCGCCCGCATGCCCGTCACCTTGCCCTCATCCTCCTCCTCGTGATCCTGATCTCGGGCGCAACGGGCCTTTATCCGGTCTTCATCAAGGCGGCCTTCGACGCGTTCACGACGAAGGATGCCGACGCCATCATGCTCGGCCCGATCTTCGTCATGGCGGTGACGGCCGTGAAGGGCTTCTCCTCGTTCGGGCTCCTGGTACTCACCAACCGCGTCGTGACGCGGATCGAGGTGGACATGCAGTCCGCCTTCTACGCTCATCTCATCGACGCGGACCTTGCCCAGATCGGGCGCGAGAGCCCGGCCGCCCTGACCCAGCGCTTCACCACAGACTTCACCTATATCAAGGAGGTGCTCACCCGCCTCTCGACGGTGCTCCTCCGCGAGCTCGGGACGGTGATCGCGCTCGTCGCTGCGATGCTCTGGATCGATCCGGTCCTGACGCTCGCGGCGGCCGCCGTCGCCCCCTTCGTGACCACGCCGATCGCCAAGGTGGGCAAGCGGCTGCGGCGGGTCGCGACCTCGACCCAGGCCCAGATCGGCGCCACGGCGAGCCTGATCTCGGAAAGCCTCGCGGGAGCCAGGGTCGCGAAGACCTATGGCCTCGAGGGCTACCTCAAGGCGCGCGCTCGCAGCGCCTTCGAGGAGGTCCGGCGGCTCCGCATGAAGTCCGCCGTCGCGCGCGGACGGCTTGAGCCGATGCTCGAGATGGCGGGCGGGCTGGCGGTTTCGGGGGTCCTGGTGCTGATCGGGTGGCGGATTCTCGCGGGGGACAGCACGGTCGGCGACTTCACGGGCTTCGTGAGCGCCCTCATTCTGGCGGCTCAGCCTGTCCGCGCCCTTGGCAATCTCCACACCATTGCGCAGGAGGCGGTGGCCGCTCTGGAACGCACCTTCGCGCTGATGGACGAGCCGCCCCGCATCACAACCCGTCCCGGCGCTCCGGACCTGCACGTGACAGGCGGGGAAGTCCGGTTCCAGGACGTCGGTTTCCGCTACCGGCCCGACGCCGCCGCCCTCGACGGGATCGACCTCCTGGCCCCGGCCGGCCGCACCACGGCTCTCGTGGGGCGGTCCGGATCCGGAAAGTCGACGCTGCTGGCCCTGGTCCCCCGCCTCTATGACGTCACCCAAGGCGCGGTCCTGATCGACGGCCAGGACGTGCGCGAGGTTACGCTCGGCTCCCTGCGGGCTGCGGTCGCGGTCGTGAGCCAGGACGTGGTGCTCTTCGACGATACCGTGCGCGCCAACATCGCCTTCGGCCGCCCCGGGGCCTCGGAGGAGGCCATCATCGAGGCCGCGAAGGCCGCCGCGGCTCACGAATTCATCAGCCGGCTCCCCGAAGGCTACGACACCCGAGTCGGCCCTGCCGGCGGGCGTCTCTCGGGCGGCGAGCGTCAGCGGGTGTCGCTGGCGCGAGCCTTCCTCAAGGATGCGCCAATCCTTCTCCTGGACGAGGCGACCTCGGCCTTGGACTCCGAGTCCGAGCGCCTGGTCCAGGCCGCGATTGCGCGGCTGATGCACGGGCGCACCACCCTGGTCATCGCGCACCGCCTCTCGACCGTGCGCGACGCCGACCTGATCGCCGTGCTGGATGCCGGTCGTGTCGTCGAGACCGGGACTCACGACGCGCTCATCGCTCAGGGCGGCGTCTATGCCCGCCTGCACCGGCTGCAGCTTTCCGATGATACGACCGATGGCGCCGGCCCGAACGGAGGGCTCGCGAAAACGGACCGGGAGCTCCTGAGCTGACCGATTGCGTCTGCGGCACTGATGTCAGGCGAGCAAGCGCGAGGCCCTGCAGGCGCGGTGAGCCGCGAGGTCACTCCCGATGCAGGATCCGGTCGACAATGAGGTCCGCCCACAGATTGGGGCGGAAGTCGCGCTCCAGGGCTTCCGGATCGTAGTGATGCTCGACCCATTCGAGGAACGGGATGCCCCGCGCCTCGCCCTCGTCGCGGTAGCGCTCGAAGAATGCGTCGAGGATGCCGGTCTTGGCATAGCGGAAATGGCCGTAGCGTAGGGAGAGCTGGCGCAGGGCCTCGTCCGCGGAGCGTCCCTCGCGCACCATGAGATAGAGGGCTGCGACGAAGCCGGTCCGGTCGGCGCCCGACTTGCAGTGAAACAGCACCGGGTACTGCAGGCCGTCGAAGAAGTCTTTGGCGCGCAGGATCGTCTCCCGGTCCGGGGCGACCCGGGACCGTACCACGAACTCGACCATATGGAGGCCGAGCCGCTCGCAGGTTTCCCGCTGGAGCTGCCACGAGCCGTGGGCGCGACCGTTGCGAAGGTTGATGATCGTCCGGAAGCCCAGGCGCTTGAGCTGAGCGAAATGATTCGGGGCCGGCTGGGCAGCGCGCCAGACGCCCTCTGCGACGCGGTGCCGATTGAGATAGGCCAGCCGGAGGACGCCGTGATCGACGAACAGCATGTGGCACCAGGCCCATGCGCGTGCCAGCCGCCCCTCGATAGGACGGTTCCAGAACGCGATGCGCTCAAGCTGGCGCCGTCGATGGCGCTCGATGCGCTCCAAGTCCGACACGAGGATCCTAGCCACGCTGGTATCCGGTTATGGGAAGGCCGGTAGCATGGAGCAACCTGTACGGGTCGGGAAGACCCGACAAAAGGCCCATATCGCAGAGGTGTGCCGGGGGGCTGCCCCGGAGGGCTTTCCCGGACAGCAAGCCGATGCGGGCACGCGAACGGGCCCGTGCGGTGGTGGTGGTGGAAGATGTCGTCATGGAAGCGGCCGGCATACCAGCGAAGGGCCCCCAGGGCAACGGTTTCGGTCGGCGCCAAAGCGCTGCAGCACTTGCCGCGCCGGGGCGGCGCATCGCGCTCACGATCCGCAGCGCTTTCCGCCCTTATGGCGGCCGGAGGCCTGAGGTTGGCTCCTTCTCGGCGACCGTGCGGCGCTATGTTGCCCTGACGACTGCCCACCTCGACGCTGCGGCGCAGTGTTGCCGTGGCGCACCTTCGCAAAGCCGGCGAAGCATGCTTGCATGGGATTCACCGCCAGCCCTCTGATTTCATTGACGTTAGGGAAGGATGCCACTCCTCCGAAGGTCATATACCCGCCCCGCTTGAACGCCCCCTACACTGCCTCTTCCGCCCAGGCCTCACGCGCGATCGCGGGGGGCCTACCACCCGGTTGAAGTTCCACCATGAGCGACCTTCTCGTCTCTATTCGACATGCCAAGCCAGAGGACGCCCTCGGCCTTTCGCGTGTCTTCGAAGCGGCCTGGCGCGAGGCTTACCAGGGTATCATCCCCGGAGTTGCCCTCGAAAAGATGTTGTCGCGCCGGAGCCCGCGCTGGTGGCGCTCGACCGCGACCCGCGGTCGGCCACTCGCTGTGCTCGACGTCGGACAAGGGATCGCAGGCTATGTCTCCTACGGCCGTTGCCGCGACCGCACGATCCCAGCCGAGGGTGAAATCGACGAATTGTACCTCGCGCCCGAATACCAGGGCCTCGGCTTCGGGCGCCGTCTCTTCCGGGCCGTACGAAACGACCTTGGCGACCGGAACATGCCGCGTCTCGTGGTCTGGGCCTTGGCGGAGAACGAGCGCGCCTGCCACTTCTACGAAGGTCTTGGCGGCCGCACCATTGCCCGTGTCGAGGAGCGGATCGGCGGCGTCCCGCTCGGCAAGGTGGCCTACCTGTTCCGATAGCACGCCACCAGGCCGCCGCTCCCGCGGCAGCTCATAAGAAAGTGGCGGATCCCGCGCGGGATCCGCCACTTTCTGTTTGCACTTTATCGCGTCTTACCCGCGAGCGCGGGAGCGAATCATGAAGTTGTCGAAGCCGTACTCGGCGACTTGGAACCAGAGGTACTCCTCGTTCCGGAACGCCCGCAGGCTCTCGTACATCTTCTTCCAGTCAGGGTTCTTAGCCGAGATCTCGTCGTAGAGTTCGTTCGAGACCTTGAGCGCCGCTTCCATGACCTCCTGCGGGAAGGGCCGCAGCTGCGCGCCGCTGGCAACGAGCCGGCGCAGGGCTGCCGGATTACGGGCGTCGTACTTGGCGATCATGTCGACCATGACGCGCGCGCAGGCGCTCTGGACAACGGCCTTGTACTGCTTGGGCAGTTCCTCCCACTTCGCCTTGTTGATCCACTTATGGATCGTCGGGCCGCCTTCCCAGAAGCCCGGGTAGTAGTAGAACGGCGCCACCTTCTGGAAGCCGAGCTTCTCGTCGTCGTAGGGGCCGACCCACTCCGCCGCATCGATCGTGCCGCGCTCGAGCGCCGGGTAGATGTCACCGCCGGCAATCTGTTGCGGCACTGCGCCGAGCTTCTGGAATACCTGGCCCGCGATGCCGGCGATGCGGAACTTCAGGCCCTGCAGGTCGGCGACCGTCTTGATCTCCTTGCGGAACCAGCCGCCCATCTGCGTGCCGGTGCCGCCGCACGGAATCGCGTGGACATTGAACTTGCTGAGATACTCGTTAACGAGCTCGTTGCCGCCGCCGAAGTTGAGCCAGGCGGTCTTCTGGCGGTGGTTCATACCGAATGGGATGTCGGCAAAGGCCGCGAAGGTCGGATCCTTACCGACATAATAGTAGCCCGGCGCCTGGATCATCTCGACCGTGCCGTTGGAGACGGCATCGAAAGCCTGGAACGTGCCGACGATCTCGCCGGCCGCGAAGGGCTGGATCTGGAACTTGCCGTCCGTGGCCTCGGAGACGTGCTTGGCGAATTCCTCGTTCGCGCCGTAGAGTGTGTCGAGCGACTTCGGAAATCCGGACGAAAGGCGCCAGCGGACTTCCGGCATGGATTGCGCGATCGCGGGCTTCGCGATGGCTCCCGCTGCAAGGCCAAGGCCCGCAGCGGACAAAAATGTCCGGCGTTTCATGTAGTCCCCTCCCGATCCCACCCGTTTTTGGTGGCTGCGCATAACAAACCATCGAACGGGCGCACGGGCAAGCCTCCATCATTCGCATGAGGCCTTCGGCACAACCTGAGGTCAGGAGAATATCTGGAGCTCAGCCACGGCGGGCCAACCGCGCAAGATCGAGAAGCGTCCGCGCCGTCAGGGTGTCGCTGAGTCCGGCGAGCCGGCGCGTGTCGAGAAGGCTGGCCTGGATGCGCGCCACGGCATCTTTCAGAGATGCGGCTGTCCAGCGGTCGAGATGGCGCTGCACCAGCGGCTTGCGGCGGAAATGCAATCCGCGCCAAGTATCGAGCACGGCGCCGGCCGGTCGGCCACCTTCGATGTCGAGCCGGGCCGGCAGGAGGGCCAGGGCGTGGCGAAGGGCGGTGCTTAGAATCGCGGCCCCGGCGACGCCCTCGGACGCCAAGCGACGGCACCCGGCCTCGAGCCCTGCGGCATCGCCCGCGAAGGCCGCGTCGACGACCGCATCGAGAGCGAGGCTCGACACGTCGCTCAGGATCGCGTCCACGTCCTCGACACCGACCTCGCTCTTTCCATGCGCATAGAGGAGGAGCTTGGCGAGCTCGCCGCGGGTCGCCAGCCGGTCGCCGCCGAGATTGGACAGGATGAGCGCACGGGCATCACGCGCAAGGCCGATGCGGGCGTCGCGGAAGGTCTCGTCGACCAGCGTGCCGAGGTCCCGATCGCCGTCCGCGTAGCAGGGGAGCGCCAGCGCTTTCTGCGAGCGCTCGCACAGGGTCCGCAGAGGCGACGCCTTTCCGAGATCGCCGGCCTCGATCACGACCGTGGTGTCGCCGGCGGGCCCGTCGAGCACCGCTTCCACGGCGGTCGCGATGTTGCGGCTCGTGGGCTTGACCCAGATCGCGCGGCGCGAGCCGAACAGCCCCAGAGTGCCGGCCTCGTCCGCAAGCCGTCCGGGCTCCGCTGCGACGGTGTCGCCGTCGAGACGGATGAGCTGGAACGGATCGGCGGGATCGTCCACGGCGCGCTCGGCCAGCTTCCGGGCGCGCTCGTTGGCGAGGCCCGTGTCGGGGCCATAGACGAGGTAGACGAGGATGCGAGGGTCCGGGCGGCGGAGCACGCCCTCCACGTCACCGGCCTTGACGGCGACCATGCGGCTGTCAGGTGCCGGTGGCGAGCGCCGCAGCGATACGCGTGCGGATCTGCTCGGAGAGCACCTTGGCGAGGCGGATGTCGGCGTCGCGCGCCGCGCGCACAGTGGCGAAGCGCTGCTGGCTCCGGTCGTAGGTCGCGTTGCCGAAGGCCTTTCCGCTCGTCACCAACTTCCCATCGAGAGTGGTGAGCGTGTAGGTGGCCTCGCCCTGGACCGTGGCCGATTGGGCGCGCCCGATATTGGCGTCGATGATCGGCGCGGTCACCTGCTGGGCATAGGTGATCGCGAGCTTGTAGCGCTTCGGCACCGCCTCGCCCGAGCCGTTGAGGTCGAAGATCAGCTCGCTTCGCAGGTAATGGCCGAGGCGGTCGAACACCGGCAGGGTCTCGACGTCATCGACCTCGATCGCCGCCATCACGGCGTCGAGCCGCTCGCCCGAGGCGGTCGGCCCGTAGAGCGGCGTGAAGCAGCCCGCGAGGCCGAGGGTCAGAACGCCCAGCGCTGCAACGCGCAGGACCCGAAGCCAGCTCATGTGCGATCCCCCTCCCGCCTGCCGGACAACCGTCAAGCCACCACGTTCACGATCCGCTGCGGCACTACGATGATCTTGCGCGGCGGCTTGCCGTCAAGGGCCCGCTGCACCGCGTCGAGCGCCAGCACGGCGCTTTCGACCTGAGCCTGGTCGGCGTCGCGCGCCACCGTGACGTCGGCGCGCTTCTTGCCGTTCACCTGCACGGGCAGGGTGATGGCATCCTCGACGAGGAGCGCGCGATCGGCCACGGGCCAGGGCGCCTCCGCGGCGAGGCCCTCGCAACCGAGCGCCTCCCAGCATTCTTCCGCCAGATGCGGCATCATGGGTGCCAGGATCTGGATCAGGATACGCCCGGCCTCGCGCCAGGCACGCGCCAGGCCAGGCTCGGAGACGCCCTTTCGGGCCTGCCCCAGAAGATCCTGCAGCGCGTTGGCGAGTTCGTAGATATGCGCCACGCAACGGTTGAAGCGCAGGCGCTCCACGTCGTCCTCGACCGCCGCCAGGGCTTTGTGGGCGGCCTTGCGCACGGCCGTTCCGATCGGGCCGTCGGCTTCCGCGCCGTTGGCATGGGCGGCTTCCGATGCGATCTCGCCGATGAGACGCCAGACGCGCTGCACGAAGCGAGCCGCACCCTGCGCGCCTTCCTCCGTCCAGATCACGTCGCGGTCCGGCGGCGAGTCCGAGAGCATGAACCAGCGCGCGGTGTCGGCCCCGAAGCTCGCGATGATGTCGTCCGGGTCGACGGTGTTCTTCTTCGACTTCGACATCTTCTCGATCGAGCCGATCTCGACCGGCTCGCCCGTCGCGACGTGAACGGCGCGGCGCGTGCCGCCCTCGCTCTCGACCCGCACATCCGCGGGCATGACCCACGAGCCGTCCTGGGCCCGGTAGGTCTCGTGCACCACCATGCCCTGCGTGAACAGGCCCTTGAAGGGCTCCCCGTCCGTCACGCTGGAATGGCCGGTTCGGTTCATGGCCCGGGTGAAGAAGCGGGAATAGAGCAGGTGCAGGATCGCGTGCTCGATGCCGCCGATATACTGGTCGACCGGGAGCCAGCGATCCACCACCGCGCGGTTGGTGGGCTCGTTCTCCAGCGTCGGGTCGGTGAAGCGCGCGAAGTACCAGGACGAGTCCACGAAGGTGTCCATCGTGTCGGTCTCGCGCCGGGCGTCGCTGCCACAGGTCGGGCAGGCGACCTTGCGCCAGGTCGGGTGCCGGTCGAGCGGGTTGCCGGGCACATCGAAGGTGACGTCCTCGGGCAGCACCACCGGGAGCTGATCCTTCGGGACCGGCACGACGCCGCAGGAATCGCAATGGATCACCGGGATCGGGCAGCCCCAGTAGCGCTGGCGCGAGATACCCCAGTCGCGCAGGCGGAAATTCACCTTGCGCTCCGCGACCGGCTTCCCGCCGCGAGTCTCGGCTTCGAGACGCCGCGCGACCTCCTCCTTGGCCTCCGCGATGCTCAGGCCGTCGAGGAAGCGCGAATTCACCAGTCGCCCCTCGCCGTCATAGGCGACATCCGTGACCACGAAGGTCGCGGGGTCGACGTCCGGCGGGCAGACCACCACCGTGTTGCCGAGGCCGTACTTGTTGACGAAATCGAGGTCGCGCTGATCGTGCGCCGGGCAGCCGAAGATCGCCCCCGTGCCGTATTCCATCAGGATGAAGTTCGCGACGTAGACCGGCAGCTCCCACGACGGGTCGAATGGGTGCACGGCGCGAATGCCGGTGTCGAAGCCGAGCTTCTCGGCCTTGTCGATGGCCTCCTGCGCGGTGCCGGTGCGCTTGCACTCCTCGATGAAGGCGGCGAGCTCCGGACTGGTCTTGGCGGCCGCCTGCGCGAGCGGATGGTCGGGCGCGAGCGCCATGAACTTCGCTCCGAACAGCGTGTCGGGGCGCGTCGTGTAGATTTCGAGCTCGTTCTCGCCGCCCGGAGCCGTGGCGGGGTCGAGGGCGAAGCGCACCAGCAGGCCCTCCGAGCGGCCGATCCAGTTGCGCTGCATCAGGCGCACTTTCTCGGGCCAGCTTTCGAGCCCGTCGAGCTTGTCGACGAGATCCTGGGAGAAGTCCGTGATCTTGAAGAACCACTGGGTCAGCTCCCGCTGCTCCACGAGGGCGCCCGAGCGCCAGCCGCGCCCGTCGATCACCTGCTCGTTGGCGAGCACGGTCTGGTCCACGGGGTCCCAGTTCACCTTGGCGGTGCGGCGGGTGACGAGGCCGGCTTCCAGGAAGTCGAGGAACATCCGCTGCTGGTGCTTGTAATAGGAGGGATCGCAGGTCGCGATCTCCCGGCTCCAGTCGAGCGAGAGGCCCATGCTCTTCAGCTGGGCCTTCATGGTGTCGATGTTCTGATAGGTCCAGGCCTTGGGGTGGACCTTGTTCTGCATGGCCGCGTTCTCGGCCGGCATCCCGAAGGCGTCCCAGCCCATGGGGTGGAGAACGTTGAAGCCCCGCGCCCGCTTGTAGCGGGCCACCACGTCGCCCATGGCGTAATTGCGCACGTGGCCCATGTGGATGCGCCCGGACGGATAGGGGAACATCTCGAGCACGTAATAGGTGGGGCGCGGATCCGCGTTGTCAGTGCGGAAGAGCTCGCGCTCGCTCCACGCCTTCTGCCACTTGGGTTCCGCCTCTTTGGCGTTGTAGCGCTCCGCCCGGGGCGGCCTTTGATCCGTGGTCACAGCCATCTCATCACACGATCGCTCCTCTCTCGGGAGCGATGGAAATCCAACACGAAGGGCGCGGCTTGCGCCACGCGGGTCGCGCGGACTAGGACACACGAAGCCCGTCCGGTCAACAATCCTGCCGCCGCACCTCCCGTGAGGACCCCGCATGGCTGAATCCGCTTCCGCCCCCACCGCTTCCGATGCCGTCGAACGCCTGGCAGCCGTCCGGGAGGCCGTCGCCCGCGCCGCCCGGGACAGCGGCCGCGACCCCGCAGACGTTACCCTCATGGCGGTCTCCAAGACCTTTCCGGCCGAGGCGATCGAGCCGGTGCTGGCCGCGGGCCACCGGATCTTCGGGGAGAACTACGTCCAAGAGGCGAAGGCCAAGTGGCCTGCCCTACGGGAGCGCTATCCCGGGGTCGAGCTCCACCTGATCGGGCCGCTGCAATCCAACAAGGCCAAGGAGGCGGTGGCGCTATTCGACGCCATCCACAGCCTCGATCGCCCGTCCCTCGCCGAGGCGCTCGCGAAGGAGATCGCCCGCCAGGACCGCCGCCCGCGCCTCCTCGTGCAGGTCAATACCGGCGAAGAGCCCCAGAAGGGCGGCGTGCTTCCCCGTGAGACGGACGCCTTCCTCGAGGCCTGTCGCGAGCGCTGGGGCCTGACCATCGAAGGCCTCATGGCGATCCCGCCCGCCGAGGACCCGCCCTCCCCTCATTTTGCGCTCCTCGCCACGATCGCGAAGCGTCACGGCCTGCCGCTTCTCTCCATGGGGATGAGCGCCGACTTCGAGGCCGCGATCCAGCTCGGCGCCACGCATGTACGGGTCGGTAGCGCGATCTTCGGAGGGCGGAGCTGATCTCGCTCCCCAGGCGGGCGGGAGCTGAGCCCCTCCCCGCGAAACGGGACGGATAGAGGGACCTACCCGACGATTCTGATCCGCGTCCGTGGCCCGATCCGCTCCAGGAGCCGCCGCACCTTGGCAGGTTCGACCGCAACGCACCCGGCTGTCGGCTCGAAGCCGGGCCGGGCGAGATGGAGAAAGATCGCGCTCCCCCTCCCCCGCAGGATCGGCCCACGATTCCAGGCGATGTCGAGGACGACGTCGTAGAGATGGTCGTCCCGCCACATCGTTTCGTGGCTCGATCGGCAGGGGAGCGGGACGAGGCGGTTGTAGCGGCGGTCGGCAGGATCGTCACACCAGCCGTCCTGCAGGCGGATGCCCCGGAGGGACAGGCCTGTGCGCGGCCGCGGACCGTGATCGGCGCGGTAGAAGGCCTGGATCAGGCGGAAGGTGCCGACAGGCGAGGCCCCGTCGCCCTCACGCTTGGCATGGGTCGTGCCCGAACGCCCGAGCGCGCAGGGCAGCGTCAGAGGGCCTGCGACGAGCCTCCCGCGGCGGTGATCCAGGGGCGAGCGGTACACGTGAATGGTACTCAGATAGGCGTGCCGCATGCGTCGAGAGATCCCAGGGTCCGGCCCGACCGGCGCCGCACTGCCGATGCCGCCCGGGCCATCGGCCGGGGCGGATCAACGGTGGAGGGCGCCGCCCGACCACTTGTTGTCGCTTTTATCATCACTATCGTAGCCCGCGGGTGTCTCCAGCGTCCTAAGGAGCGCTCCGCAGGTCCGGGCTGTCCGGACCTGCAGGGTCGCCTCCCGATGCGTCCGCCGTGTGCAAGGGGTTGTCCTGATGTCGAATGCCAGCCGCGTCCTCGTTGTCGACGACGATCAGGATCTGCGCGACACTCTCGCGGAGCAGCTTGCCCTCTACGAGGAATTCCAGGTCTCGACCGTCGACACCGCCGGAGCAGCGGTGGCTGCGGTGAAGGCGGACCGCATCGACCTTGCCATCATGGATGTGGGCCTGCCCGACATGGACGGCCGCGAGGCCGTGAAAGCGATGCGTCGGGGCGGCTTCCGCAGCCCGATCATCATGCTGACCGCTCAAGGATCGGAGGCCGATACGGTCCTGGGGCTCGAGTCCGGCGCCAACGACTATGTCACGAAGCCGTTCAAGTTCGCCGTGCTCCTCGCCCGCATCCGGGCGCAGCTGCGCCAGTACGAGGCGAGCGAGGATGCGGTGTTCCAGATCGGCCCCTACACCTTCCGGCCAGGCTCGAAGCTCCTCACCACCGAGAAGGGATCGAAGCTGAAGCTGACCGAGAAGGAGACGGCGATCCTCCGCTATCTCTACAGGGCGGGGCAGAAGGTGGTGGGTCGCGACACGCTGCTCCAGGAAGTCTGGGGCTACAATTCCAACGTCACGACCCATACCCTGGAAACCCATATCTACCGTCTGCGCCAGAAGATCGAGTCGGACCCGTCGCGGGCGCGTATCCTGGTGACGGAACCGGGCGGCTATAAGCTGATGCCGTGACAGGCCTGACCTGCCGGGCAACCCGGCGGCCGTAAGCGGATCCCGCGACGGAGACCCGATCGAGGTCGGGAGCCAGGAGGCCGAAAGCCCGATCCGTGGCACGGCGCGCGATCCGGGACGGGAGCGGCTGTAGTCGGCCAGAGCGCGTTCGTGTAGAGAACCCCGGGGCGCGGGGCCCGCAACATCGGCCCCGGCGGGCAGGATCGGGGATGGCTCTCGAGGACGACATCGCGGTTTTGAGCCGGGCGCCCCTGTTCCATCTCCTCAACCGGGATGCGCTGCGCCTCGTCGCCTTCGCGGCCGAGGGGCGGTCCCTGCGCGCCGGCGACGTGATCTTCCGCAAGGGCGACCGGTCGGACGGGGGCTATGTCGTGAGCCGCGGCGCGATCGCGCTCGACGCGGACGAGAACAGCCCATCCTCCACTTTCATTGCCGGCCCCGGCGCGCTCATCGGCCAGACCGCCCTCTTCGCCGCCATCGAGCGCCCTGCTACCGCCACCGCGAGCGAGCCCTCCGGAGTGCTGCGCATCCCGCCAGCCCTGATGCGCCGCGTGCTCGAGGAGTTCCCCGAAGCCGCACTCGCGATTCAGGATGAGCTCACGAGCGAACTTGCGGGTCTCACCGAGGGCCTCGAACGCGTCCGCCAGCGCCTCGTGGCGATCGACGGCGAAGGGTAGCGCTCCCACAGCGGTATCCTCGCAATCGGCAGCGAAAGGGCGCAGCGGCCGGGCCGATCCGAACCTGCCCTCCCGCGTTGTCCTTCTGCGAATGAATGGCCGGTGAGGAGACGATCATGCCAGCAGAACGGGAGTCCGGTCCCACGACAGAGGCGCGCGAGCCGAAAACCCTGGAGGAGCTCAACGCGATGATCGCCGAAGCGGGGCCGCTGGTGCCCGGCGCCACGCAGGCCGTGTTCGGCGAAGGTCCGGCCCATGCGGCGATCGCCTTCGTGGGCGAGCAGCCGGGGGACCAGGAGGATCGGCAGGGCCGACCCTTCGTGGGACCGGCGGGGCAGCTCCTCACGCGGGCGCTCGGCGAGGCGGGAATCGAGCGCAGCGAGGCCTACCTCACCAATGCCGTGAAGCATTTCAAATTCGAGCAGCGGGGCAAGCGGCGGATCCACGTGAAGCCGACGGCGGGCGAGGTGAAGCACTACCGCCCCTGGCTCCTGCAGGAGCTGGACCTGGTGCACCCGAAGCTCGTGGTGGCCCTTGGCGCCACGGCCGTGCTGGCGCTCGCCGGAAAGGCGGTGCCGATCACGCGCGCCCGCGGCCAGGCCCGCTTCGGCGACCGCGCCGGATTCATCACGGTCCATCCCTCGTATCTCCTGCGCCTGCCCGACGAGGAAACGAAGCGGCGCGCCTACGAGGAGTTCCTGCGGGACCTCTCCAGGATCCGCGATCTCGCGAGCGCCGATCCCGAGACCGGCGAACTGCCGCTCGCGGCCGAGTGAGCCGAGGCCCCCCTGCGGGCGGCGCTCCGCCTCGTCCGCCTGTCGAGATAGCGCATGGTCGGCGTCACGGAGATGCCGTGGAGGACGATTGAGATCAGGATCGTGAGGGCGAGCGTGCTCCACACGAGATCGAGCCGTTCGAACCCCGCTTTGCCCTGCGCGTAGGCGACATAATAGATCGTGCCCAAGCCCCGGATGCCGAAGAAGCTGATCACCGCCCGCTCCTCGACGGAATGCCCGCTGCCGAGGAGCCCAATCCAGCCCGACAGGGGCCGGACCACGAACAGCGCGAGCAGCGCGAAAGCCACGGCCTCCCAGGTCAGCGCCCGGAACAGTCCGCCGGCCGATATGGCGCCGCCGAGCATCACGAGGAGCACCATCATGAGGAGCCGCTCCAGCTCCTCCGCGAAATCGTGCAGCTTCTGATGATAGTCGTGGTTGCGCTCCGCCCGGCGCAAGGCAAGCGCCGCGACGAAGACGGCGAGAAAGCCGTAGCCGTGCGCCATCTCGGTGATCCCGTAGGCGAGGCACGTGATCCCGAGCGCCACGAACCCGTCGCCCGTGCGGGAGAGCTTGGCCCGGTTCGGCAGGCGGAAGGTGAGCTGCCCCAAGGCCCATCCGACCCCGTAGCCGACCGCGACGCCGGCGACGAGCTTCCAGAGGACGTCGACGAGGAGCCAGTGCTTCAGCCAGGGCTCGCCGGTCTCGGCTGCAAGGCTCACGGCAATGGCGAGGTTCACGAAGGGAAAGGCGAGGCCGTCGTTGAGCCCCGCTTCGGAGGTGAGCGCAAAGCGCGCCTCGTCTTCCTCCCCCTCTCCGGGCGGCCCGACCTGCACGTCGCTCGCGAGCACCGGGTCCGTAGGCGCGAGCGACGCGCCGAGCAGCAGCGCGGTCGCGAGCCCCAGCCCCAGGAGGGCGTGGCCGAGAAGGGCGAGCGCCACGATCGTGAGCGGCATCGCGATCCCGAGAAGCCGCGCTGTGATCGACCAGCCACGCCAGTCGAGCGGCCGGTCGAGCTTGAGCCCAGCGCCCATCAGGGAGATGATGACCACGAATTCGGTGAGCCGCTCCACCAGTTTGGGGTACTCGATCGGGTGGTAGGCGGTGCCGGGCACGTCCGGAATTGCGAAGATTGTAGCGCCGAGCGCCACACAGAAGATCGGCAGCGAGAGCGGCAGCTCCTTGAGGATCATGGGGAGCCAGGCGGTCAGGAGAACCACCGCCCCAAATCCGGCCAGAACCGCTACATAAGGATCCATGAACCGCGAACGCGCCGGGAATCTGGCAGTTCCGCGCATTCGGCCGGACCATCCGCAGGAGGTGATCATGCTGGATCCCGGATATCGCTTGGCCATCCGACTCGTGACGGCCCTAGCCTGTGCGGTCGGCCCAGGAGCTGCCCTGCGTGCAGAGGGAATCCTGACCGTGACTCAAGCCCCCCGCTCACCCGTCATGCCCCGCGCGCGCGACGGCTCGATCGCGATCCAGGAGGAGCTCGATGCGGCCCGCCGGGCCGGCACGCGGGAAGCCTACGACCTCTTCATCGCCCGCCATCCGGACCACCCGCTCGCCACCACGGCGCGGCAGGAGCGCGATCGCCTGAAATAGGGTCCCGCTGGCGATGAGCCGCAAGGCGGCCGGCCCGCGTCGCGGCACCGCCCGTCAGAGCTGCGGATGCGATTTCCCGGCTGCCGTTCCGGACGGCTGCAGGGGCGAGACGGTCGGCCTCGCCGTCGGCGTCAGCACCCCTCAATACCCGCGTGGGCATTAGCCATCGCGCCGACGTTGCGGGGTATCCGGCCTCACACCTCCCCCGTGAGCACCTCCCGCAGGGCCTTGGCCAACTCCTGGCGCCGGTAGGGCTTGCGCAGCAGTCGCGTGCCTTCCTCGGGCCTGCCGTGGTGTGCAAAGGCATCTTCCGAGTAGCCGGAGGTCAGGAGCACCTTCAAGTCCGGCTTCAGGTCCTTCGCACGCTTGGCCAGCTCCACCCCGCTGACCCCCTTCGGAAGCACGACATCCGTGAAGAGAAGGTCAACCGGCACGCCTTTCGCGAGAAGGTCGAGCGCATCGACCCCGCTCGAGACCGCCGTCACCTCATAACCGAGACCCAGGAGCTGAGAGGATGCGAACTGGAGAACCTGCGGCTCGTCCTCCACCAGCAGCACCCTTTCGACACCCAGGGGCGGCGCTGACGGATGCACCTCGCTCGGGGGCGTCGCGTCGAGGATTGGGCCGACGGATCGCAGCAGGATGGTAACCGTGGTGCCCTGCCCTTCCTGGGTCGCAATGCTGACGTGACCGCCCGATTGCCTGGCGAAGCCGTAGACCATGGAGAGGCCGAGCCCCGAGCCCTCCCCGACCTCCTTCGTGGTGAAGAACGGCTCGAAAGCCTTGGCGAGCACGTCCGGAGCCATGCCGGCTCCCGTGTCGGAGACCGAAAGGAAGACCACATCCTGCCCGACCGGGATCTCCCCCTCGTCGGGGCCTGCCGTCCGTTGTCCTGTTCGGATCGTCAGCCTGCCTCCCTGAGGCATGGCATCCCGGGCGTTCAGGGTCAGGTTGAGAATGGCACTTTCGAGGAGCGTGCGGTCCGCGAGAGCCCCAGCGATCCCGCCTTGAGCCTCGACACAAAGGTCGATGTGCTCGCCCAACGTTCTCCTGAGGAGAGGCAGCATACGATCCACCACATCGGCCAGGTCGAGGCGCTCCGGCCTGAGCGATTGTCGCCGCCCGAAGGCCAGGAGCTTTTGCGTGAGATCCGCCCCGCGCTCTGCCGCCGCGAGTACCATCTTGGAGAGGCTCAAGGTCTGCACAGGGTCGGAAGGCTCCTCGATGAGCGCCTCCGCATTTCCGATCACGACGGTCAGCAGATTGTTGAAGTCGTGAGCGATCCCGCCGGTCAGCTGGCCGACCGCCTCCATCCTCTGGCTTCGGCGCAGTTGCTCCTCCAGGCGGAGCCGCTCGGCAGCTTCCCATTTGAGACCCGCCACCGCTTCGTCGCGCTCCAGAAGGGCCTGCTTGGCCTGTTCCAGCTGCTCATGCAGCAGAATGACGAGCGACAATGCCACCAGGGTCAACAGGTGGATCACATAGGCGTTGAGCAGAAGAGCGGCGACCATCGCGCTCCAGAAGCCGACACCCTCCACAAAGGTTATCACAAGAGGCGGCACCAAGGACGCCACGAAGACGCCCGCTCCCGCGACGAGTGCCTGTTTTTTGCTGAAGAAGACAAAAGCCGCAATGTAGACAAGCGGCATCCACTGGAGCGTGTTGGCAATGGTATAAATATTGCTATCGCTCTGCAGGATCACAAACGAAAACAGAGCAACGATAAAATACAGCGCCACGCCAACATAGCATGTCAGCTCGACATAAGTCCGGTACCGTGGCGTGGCCTTCCACGACAGGAGACTGAAGCCGAAGACGGCGAGCAGAAAGGGGTATCCATACTGGTCGTGATCCGCGATCAGCCCTGTTGACGTCTCGAACCACCAGAGAGCAACCGTGCAGAGTGCGCCGGCAAGAGTGAGGACGGCGAGGACTGAACGGCGCTGTAACGCGAGAGGCCGACCCAACAGAGCGCTCATGGTGCCATAGGTTGGCGTTCTGGGGAGGGCTGTCATTGAATGGGACGTCCTTACACATCCGTCTCAGGTGTGCGGTCGCAGGGAATCCCGTGCTCGGCCGCAGAGCGAAGGTCCGAGTGATGGCAGGTCGATCCGGATCACCACGCCAGCAGGAAGACCATCGGGTGCATTCCCGACCCTGTACCACAGACCGTCAAGGTCATCCGGCTTCGAAGCAGTAACGGTTACTACGACCTTAGCTGAGCACTTGCAGCCGTCGGCTCAGCCTCTTCGACCCTCCGCTGATCTTTGCGGTACGGCCGGCAACCGACGGAGGTCTCCGGTCGGTCAAGGATCCCGGCCCCCTGGCGATCCCTCGCTCAATCAGGGCGCGTGACGGCCGGCGCATTTGCCTGTACGTTGTGGCTGCGCCTTAGCGCGGGCCGGCCGTCCGGTGGGCCAAGGAGAATGCGGTGGCCGATGACCCGAGGCAAACTCCACGCGAGGAGCGCGTCAGAATCCCAGCAGGTGCCTATGTGGGTCTCGCGATCGTGCTCATTGGCGTAGCGATGATCCTGCAGGCGTATCTTTTCGACGGCGACAAGCTCTCCCCTGCCGGACAGGCCCTGATGAGCGTCTGGTGATTTGCCGCTGATGCTGCGGGCACTCCTCGTTCACCGCCCGTGCGTGTTCTTCTGCTCTTGGTTCTGGCGAGTTCCTCCGCGCGATCCAGGCGCGGGACAGGGCGGGAGCGCGTCCACGGACCAGTTCGCCCAATCTGTTGCATTTCAACAACTTAGGTCCCGGACAGTTTAACCGCCCGTTAAACCGCCACATTTAGCGTGCCTCTCGGCCGCTCAAGCCGGGCCTACCGGCGACTAGGCATGACGCGGGGATCATCATGGCTCATGGACGCAGCCGGCGGGAGCCGCCTCTCGCGGCGCCCGCCCATGACAGCAAGGCAGGCGCTTTCGACATCCGCGTCTCGCCGGAGGACCGGCCCGGGGGTGCCATGGCGAGGAAGGCTGCACGTCCGACGAAATCCGCTCCGCCGCCCCGGACGCCCCGCTCCGCAAAGCCCCGGTCAGGCCCGCGTCGCTCGATCCTGGGCCGCCTCGTCTACGCCAGCATGGTCCTCGGCCTCTGGGCCGTGATCGGCGTGGCCGGGCTCGTCGCCTATCATGCGGCCCAATTGCCTCCGATCGACCAGATCGCGGTCCCGAAGCGACCGCCCAACATCGCGATTCTAGCCAGCGACGGCAGCCTCATCGCCAACCGCGGCGAGACCGGCGGCCGCACGGTGAATATCAAGGAGCTGCCGCCCCATCTCCCGAAGGCTTTCGTGGCGATCGAGGACCGGCGCTTCTACGACCATTTCGGCATCGATCCCGTGGGCATCGGCCGTGCGATGGTCCGGAACCTCACCTCGCGCGGCGTGGCGCAGGGCGGGTCGACGCTGACGCAGCAGCTCGCCAAGAACCTGTTCCTCACCCAGGAGCGCACCGCTTCGCGGAAGATCCAAGAGGCGATCCTGGCGCTGTGGCTCGAGCGCAATTATTCCAAGGACGAGATCCTCGAGCTCTACCTCAACCGGGTCTATTTCGGCGCCGGAGCCTATGGGGTCGAGGCCGCCGCCCAGCGCTATTACGGCAAGTCGGCCCGCGACGTGACCCTGTCGGAGGCCGCGGTGCTGGCCGGCTTGGTCCAGGCCCCGTCACGGCTGGCGCCGAACCGCAACCCGAGCGCCGCCCAGGCCCGCGCCGAACTCGTCATCGCGGCGATGACCGACCTCGGCTTCATCACGCCCGTCCAGGCCAAGACCGCCCTCGCGGCGCCCGCGAAGCCCTCGCGTCCGCAGGGGGCGGGCTCCATCAACTATGCGGCGGATTTCGTCATGGACGTGCTCGACGACTTCGTCGGCACCGTTGAGACCGACATCGTGGTCTCGACCACCATCGACCCGGCCCAGCAGGCTGCGGCCGAGCGGTCGGTGGTCGACGAGCTCAACACGAAAGGCGCGCGCTACAATGTGAGCCAGGGCGTGCTCGTGGCGATGCAGCCGGACGGCGCCCTCAAGGCGCTGGTGGGCGGGCGCAGTTACGCCGAGAGCCAGTTCAACCGCGCGACTGCCGCGCGCCGGCAGCCCGGATCGGCCTTCAAGCCCTTCGTCTACCTGGCGGCCCTGGAGCGGGGGCTGACCCCGGACACGGTGCGGGAGGACGCGCCCGTGAACTACCGTGGCTGGTCGCCGGAGAACTATTCCCGAGACTACCGCGGACCCGTGACCCTGCGCGAGGCGCTCGCCCTCTCCCTCAACACGATCGCCGTCAAGGTCGGCCTGGAGGTCGGGCCGAAGGCGGTGGTGCAGACCGCCCAGCGGCTCGGGATCACCTCGCCCCTGCAGGCCAATCCCTCGATCGCGCTCGGGACCTCCGAGGTTACGCCGATCGAGCTCGTCGCCGCCTATGCGGCCTTCGCCAATGGCGGGATGGGGGTCGTTCCCTATGTGATCGCGAGCGTGAAGACCACCGCCGGGAAGGTGATCTACCGGCGTCCGGCCCGCGGCGGGCTCGGGCGGGTGGTGGATCCCGCCCTGGTGGCGCAGATGAACGACATGATGCACGAGACCTTCGTGATCGGGACGGCCCGCAAAGGCGAGATCCCGGGCTGGGAAGCCGCGGGCAAGACCGGAACGACCCAGGACTTCCGCGACGCCTGGTTTGTGGGCTTCACGGGCTCGCTCGTCGCGGGCGTCTGGCTCGGCAACGACGATGGCGACCCGACGAAGCGCGTCTCCGGCGGCAACCTCCCCGTCGAGGTGTGGAACACCTTCATGAGGACGGCGCTCAAGGGAACGCAGCCCGTGCCCCTGCCCGGCGGCACCCCGCGGGCCCCGGCCAGCGGCCCGGCGGTGGCGAGCAGCGACGTGCGTCCGAACAGCGGCGGCTATGCGACGGCCCAGGCGGGGCCGGACGGCTGGGCACCGCCGCCCCGCGGCGCGCAGAAGAACTTCCTGGAGCGCCTGTTCGGGCTCTGAGGCCGTCGGGATGATCCCGGGCGTATGGGGCACGCCTCCACGGCACCGCGTTCGGCCGTACCCTACCGGGCCCTGGTCCGCCTGGTGCCGTGGAACAGCGCGAAGGCCAGGATCCCGGCTCCGGCGATCACGAGGGGCAGCGGCAGCGCCGTGCCCTCGAGGAACTGGCCGAGCCCGATCCCGACGAGCGCCGCAAAGCTCATCTGGCAGATCCCGAGGAGCGAGGAGGCCGCGCCGGCGCGCTCCGGGAACGGCCCCATCGCCGAGGCCATGGACTGGGGCATCGTCAGCCCGACGCCCATCCCGTAGAGCGCCATAGGAGCGGAGACTGCAAGCGAGGACGGGACGCCGGCGGCCACGAGGGCCAGCATCAGCACGCCTCCGAGAGCAAGGGCGGTCACGCCGAGCCCGATGGTCCCGTCGAGGCCGCGACGCGACACGAAGCGCTGCGCCAGGAAGGTGCCGCCGATGAAGCCGATCACGACGAGACCGAAGGAGAAGGCATAGGAAAGCTCGCCGAGACCATAGACGCCCTGCAGCACGAAGGACGAGCCCGAGATGAAGGCGAAGAGGCCGCCATAGGCCAGCGCCGAGAAGGCCACGTAGACCCGGTAGGTCGGATGGGCGAAGAGCGTGCGGAAACCCCTGAGGATCGCGAGGAACGACAGAGGCTCGGTGGACCGGGTCCGGATGGTCTCGGGCAGCTGCGCCGCCACCACCAGCGCGAGCGCCACGCTGAAGACGATGCTGACGACGAAGTTGGAGCGCCAGCCGAAGCCCTCGTGGAGGAGCCCGCCCAAGATCGGCGCGAGGGCCGGCACCACACCCATGATGGAGCTCATGCGCGACAATTCCCGCCCGGCCCGAGCGCCTTCGTAGAGGTCGCGGACCATCGCGCGCCCGAGCACGATCGGGCCCGATGCGCCGAGCGCCTGCACGAAGCGGGCGCCCACCAGGGTCTCGATGCTGGGGGCTACCGCGCAGGCGATGCTCGCCAGGGTGAAGAGGCCGAGCCCGAACAGCAGCACCGGCCGGCGGCCGACCCGGTCCGACACGGGCCCGTAGACGAACTGCCCGACCGCGAATCCGAGCAGAAACGCCGAGAGGGTAAGCTGCGCGCCCGCGGTGGAGGCTCCCAGATCCGCCGCGATGGTCGGCAGCGACGGCAGGTACATGTCCGTCGACAGGGGTCCGAGGGCGGTGAGCAGCGCCAGAACCAGCGTCATAGCAAATGTATCGGGCTTCAGGAGCATCGCGACCGTGGCCATTGGGAGGCGCCGGCCGCTTGGATCGGCCCGACAGGCGAATGACAGAGATTCAGGCCTGCCTATAGGGAAAGGTGCGGAGTGTCATCCGCGGGCCGCCACGTTCCGCGGCCTCAGCGGAGCCGTTTCCGGGCCAGGGCCAAGCGGATCAGCCGAACCGGTGCAGCTCGCTCCCGTGGCGCTTGAGCCAGCTCTCGGCCTCGTCCGTCCGGGGGCAGAGGCCGTGGACCAGGCGCCAGAACCGGGCCGAATGGTTCATCTCCCGCAGGTGCCCGACCTCGTGGGCCGCCAGGTAATCGAGCACGAAGGGTGGCGCGAGGATGAGGCGCCAGGAGAAGTTCAGGGCACCCCGGGCCGAACACGAGCCCCAGCGGCTCTTGGTGTCGCGCACGGTGATCCGGGTCGCATTGACCCCGAGCTTGGCCGTATAGCGCTTCACGGCAGCCGAAAGATCGCGTTTCGCCTCCGCCTCCAGGAACTCGCGGACCCGGCGGGCCACATGGGGCGTGTCGCAGGAGACGGCGATCACCGCCTCCCCGTCGAGCCCCTTAATGGCCCGGGTGGTGCCGCGCACGTTACTCCAGTGCACCACCCGGTGGGGCACTCCACGCAACGGCACGATCGCGCCCGGGTAGAAGGCGATGCGCTCCGGCACCTTGGCGAGGCGGGTCGCAATCCAGTCGCCATGGGAATCGGCGAATTTCTGGGCCGCCGTGAGTTCGATTCGCTCAGGCAGCGTGAGCACGACTTCGCCGGTCGCGCTGGAAACGCGCAGGGTAATGCGCTTGGCGGTCGGACGCCGACGGAGAGCCACCTGGAAGGACTTCCCGCCATGGCTCACATTCAGGTGAGGAGGATCCGCAGGAACGCGGCGGAACAGGGCGAATCTCATGCCCCGCAATCTGCCCCGGTCTTGCCACAGAAGTCAGCGCAGCCGTTTGCCGCTGCCGCTACGTCAGGTGAGCCTTGACAGAACCGGGCACGTTCATACGGAGGAGCCTTTCCGCCTACCCGGCGCAGGCGAAAAGGCCAGTCTCTGCAGAGACTTCAGACGGCGCGCAGGCGCGGAACCCGGTGGGCCGGCGCAGCGTCCGCCTCGTGCTCCGCCATGAAGCCGGCAATTCGCGGCGCGATCTCCTTACGGAAGCGGGAGCCGTTGAACACGCCGTAGTGACCGACCCCCTTTTGGAGGTGGTAGAGCTTCTTGTCTGACGAGAGGTTCGGGGTCAGCTCCAGGGCCGCCAGGGTCTGGCCGACACCGGAAATGTCGTCCTTCTCGCCCTCCACCGCCATGATGGCGCAGCGCCGGATCGCGGTGAGGTCCACAGGCTCGCCCCGGTGCAGCATCTCGCCCTTCGGGAGCAGGTGCTCGACGAACACGGTGTCCACGGTCTGGAGATAGAACTCGGCCGTGAGGTCCATGACGGCGAGGTACTCGTCGTAGAAGTCCCGGTGCTTTTCCGCTGAGTCGCCGTCGCCCTGGACGAGGTGCTTGAACATGTCCCAATGCGCCGTCAGGTGCCGGTCGATATTCATGGCCATGAAGCCGGAGAGCTGCAGGAAGCCCGGATACACGTCCCGCCCGTAGCCGGGGTGAACCGGCGGAACCTTCACGATGCAGTTCTGCTCGAACCACTGGATGCCCCGCTTCTCGGCGAGCTCGTTCACGGCGGTCGGAGAACGGCGGGTGTCGATCGGGCCGCCCATGAGGGTCATGGAGCGGGGGGTCGCCGGGTCGTTCTCGGCCTCCATCCGGGCGATGGCGGCGATCACCGGCACGGAGGGCTGGCACACCGCCATGATGTGGAGGTCGGGGCCGAGGTCCCGGAACATGGCGATCAGATAATCGATATAGTCGTCGAGATCGAAGCGGCCCTCGCTGAGCGGCACCATGCTGGCGTCGGTCCAGTCGGTGATCATCACCCGGTGGGTCGGCAGGAAGGTCTCGACCGTGCCGCGCAGGAGCGTGGCATAGTGGCCCGACATGGGCGCCACGATGAGGATCTTGGGCTGCGACTCGGCCGCCTTCGCGGCCCGGTCGAAGGCGACCACCCGCCCGAACGGGCGCTCCCAGACGATCCGCTCCGTGACCGCCACGCTCCTGCCGTCGATCACCGTGGTGCCGAGACCGAACGCCGGCTTGTCGTAGCGGCGGGTCGTGCGCTCGAAGAGCTCGCAGGCCGCCGCGACCGTGCGGCCATAGGCGGTGTGCGTGAGGGGATTGATGGGGTTTTCGAAAAACAGCCTTGTCGCGTCCGAGGCGGCACGGGCCGGCGAGAGCATCAAATGCGCGGCGTCGTACCAATAATAGGCGAGGCTCATACCGTCCCCCTGGGTTGGAGCCCCTTGTGTCCTCAGAACTCAGGAACGCGAGGCGGAGCAGTTACCTCTTCAACCGGTCGTAGGACAGTAAGGTTCCAATGGAGCAATACAAGGCAAATTGCCTAAGATTGCGTGAATGTTGCCCCCTGTTGCCAATTCGCCGCTTCTGCCCTGCATCGATACGGGAGGCGCGGATTCCAACGCCGGATCCCGCATCCGGGATGGACCGCCCGACGATGCTCGGCCGGCATGGGCCGGAGGCCACAGGCAGGCCTGCACTGCCCGGCTCCAGGTTCAGGATCTAGGACCGCCTTCCTTGGCCGCGCTCACCTGGGACCCTATCTCGCCCGGTGCGCCCCTCTCCTTCGGGCTGCGCTCCCGACCCTACCGGAGGCCGATTGCGATCCCATGGCGGATGTCCGACTCAAGGACCTGAGACGCGATGCGCGCCACCTGCGGCTCGACACGCTCGTGCGCCTGCGCTGGCTCGCCATCATCGGCCAGTCCGCCGCGGTGTCGATCGTGCATTTCGGGCTCGGCTTTCCCCTACGCTTCGGCGTGTGCTTCATCCTCATCGCGGCTTCGGCCTGGGTGAACCTGGCGCTCCGCATTCAGTACCCGGCGAGCCACCGCCTCAGCGACAATGCGGCGACCTTTCTTCTCGCCTTCGACATCCTGCAGCTCGCCGGGCTCCTCTACCTGACGGGCGGCCTGCAGAACCCCTTCGCGATGCTCTTTCTGGCCCCGGTGCTGATCTCGGCTGCGGCCTTGCCCCCGGAGCGGACCCTCGGTCTCGGTCTCCTCGCCGTCGGGTCCGCCACGCTCCTCGTCCTCGTCCATCAGCCCCTGCCCTGGTATCCCGGCACGCCGCTCGAGCTGCCGTTCCTCTATGTGAGCGGGGTCTGGACCGCCATCCTGCTCGGGACCGCGTTCACGGGCGTCTACGCCTGGCGTGTCGCCGAGGAAGCCCGGCAGCTCGCGCAGGCGCTCGCCGCGACCGAGCTGGTGCTGGCCCGCGAGCAGCACCTCTCCCAACTCGACGGGCTCGCCGCCGCCGCGGCCCACGAGCTCGGGACGCCGCTCGCGACGATCGCGCTCGTCGCCAAGGAGCTGAACCACGCCCTGCCCGCGGAGGGCCCGGTTGCCGACGATTTGAGGCTCCTGCGCGAGCAGGTCGAGCGCTGCCGCACGATCCTGACCAAGCTGACCTCCCTCGACCAGGACGGGGCGGGCTTCCTGGAGACCATCTCCTTGAGCCACTTCGTCGAGGAGATCGTCGCCCCGCACCGCTCTCTCGGGGTCGAGATCGAGGTCGTCACAGGGGGCGAGGGGCCGGAGCCGATGGGCCGCCGCAGCCCCGGCGTGGTCTACGGGCTCGCCAACATCATCGACAATGCGGTGGATTTCGCGGAAAGCCGCGTCACGATCGAGGCCAGCTGGACCCCGGCCGAGGTGCGGCTCGTGATCCGCGACGACGGGCCGGGCTATGCCGCCGATGTCCTCCTGCGGGTCGGCGAGCCCTATGTCACCACCCGCAGCGCCGCCGAGCGCAGCGACAGCGAGGAAGGCGGCTCCGGCCTCGGCCTCGGGCTTTTCATCGCCAAGACCTTGATCGAGCGTTCGGGCGCACAACTTCTCCTGGCCAACGCCGTCCCGCCGGCGAGCGGGGCCGTGGCACGGATCACCTGGCCGCGCGCCCTTTTCGAACGCGAGACGGCGGTCCTGTCGCAGGGCGTGTCGCAGACCCCCTAACGAACAGGAAAATCGTTCCTATATAAGGCTTTGAGCCACTTCGGCGGGCCCCTAATCCGCCTTCAGACTGTAGGAGCGTCCAGTGACGCAAGCAGATGTTCTCATGGGCGACGCGCCCCTGGCGCTCGATGCCCTCGCGGACAAGAGCCTTCTTATCGTCGACGACGATCGTCCGTTCTCGACCCGCCTCGCCCGCGCCATGGAAGGCCGCGGCTATCAGGTGCGAGTTGCCGAGAGCGTGGCCGAGGGTATTGCGGCGGTCGAGAGCGAGGCGCCCGCCTTTGCGGTGATCGATATGCGCCTCGGCGACGGCAACGGGCTCGACGTGATCGCGCGTCTCAAGGAGCGCCGGCCGGACGCCCGCGGCGTCATCCTGACGGGCTACGGCAACATCGCGACGGCCGTGACCGCCGTGAAGCTCGGCGCCTTCGATTACCTCGCCAAGCCCGCGGATGCGGACGAGATCCACGCCGCGCTCATGGCCCGGCCGGGCGAGCGCGCCAATCCGCCCGACAACCCGATGTCGGCCGACCGCGTGCGGTGGGAGCACATCCAGCGGGTCTACGAGCTGTGCGGCCGCAACGTCTCCGAGACGGCCCGCCGCCTCAACATGCACCGCCGGACCCTCCAGCGCATCCTCGCCAAGCGCGCGCCGCGCTAGCGCGCCCTGCCCCTTCCCTTTCGCGGGAAGGGAGGTGCCTGCACTGGGGCCCGGTCGACCGGGCCTCGGAACCCCGTCCCCACTCCGCCCGGAGAGAGGGGGCATCTCACACCGGCAGCACCCCGTCGCTTTTCACCTCTTCCATGACGGCATAAGTGCGAGTCTCCTTCACGCCCGGAAGGGCGAGGAGAATGTCGCCGAGGAAGCGGCGGTAGGCCGCCATGTCGGCCACCCGGGTCTTCACGAGATAATCGAAACCGCCCGCCACCATGTGGCACTCCAGCACCTCCGGCGCCCGGCGCACCGCGGCGGCGAACCGCTCGAACACGTCCGGGGTTGTCTTGTCGAGCGACACCTCCACGAAGACGAGGAGGCCGAGGCCGATCCGGCCTGGATCCAGCATGGCGCGAAACCCGGCGATGTAACCCTCGCGCTGCAGCCGCTTCAGCCGCTCGCTCGTCGAGGTCGGAGACAGGCCGATGCGCTCGGCGAGATCCACGGTCGAGATGCGCCCATCGGCCTGGAGGTGGGCGAGGATCCGCCGGTCGGTTTTGTCGATATCCGTCATTTTCCCGCCTGAGATGGTGATGCACCGCGTTTCATACGGCAAATGTTTCAACTTGCCTATCGATGCGCGGCGGCCTCTCGCTTATCTTGAGGTGTCTCAGCCGAAGGACCCGCCATGCCGATCCCTGCCGAAGCTCCCGTGTTCAACGCCCCCTTCGCGGAGGACGATGCGGCGATCGCCCGGCGGCTGTTCCCGAGGAGCCGACTTTCTTCCGAGCGGGAGCGCCGCGTCGACGCGATTGCAGCCGGCCTCATCCAGGCCATCCGCGCCAAGGGCGGGGGGTTGGGCGGCGTCGAGGACATGCTGAGGGAATACTCGCTGTCCACCAAGGAGGGGCTTGCCCTCATGGTGCTGGCCGAGGCCCTGCTGCGGGTGCCGGATGCCGCGACCGCGGACCGGCTCATCGAGGACAAGCTCGGCCAGGGCGATTTCGCCGCCCACGAGTCGCGCTCCGACGCGTTCCTGGTCTCGGCCTCGGCCTGGGCGCTCGGGATCACGGCGCGGGTGATCCAGCCCGGCGAGACCCCGGAAGGCATCGTGGCCCAGCTCGCCAAGCGCCTCGGGCTGCCGGCCGTGCGCGCCGCGACGCGCCAGGCCATGCGGGTGATGGCGAACCATTTCGTGCTCGGCCAGACCATCGAGGACGCCCTCCGCCGTGCGGGCTCGGGCCAGGGGCGGCTCTACCGCTATTCCTTCGACATGCTCGGCGAGGGCGCGCGCACCGCCGAGGATGCGCGCCGCTATTTCGAGTCCTACGCCGCTGCGATCGAGGCCATCGGCCGCTCCGCCGGCAACGAGCCGCTGCCAAACCGGCCCGGCATTTCCGTCAAGCTCTCCGCCCTCCATCCCCGCTACGAGGCCCTGAGCCATGAGCGCGTGATGCGCGAGCTCGTGCCGCTCGTGGTGCAGCTCGCCGCCAAGGCCAAATCCTACGACCTCAACTTCACGATCGATGCGGAGGAAGCCGACCGGCTGGAGCTATCCCTCGACGTGATCGCCGCCGCGTTTGCCGACCCCTCCCTCGCCGATTGGGACGGCTTCGGCTTGGCGATCCAAGGCTACCAGAAGCGTGCCGGCGCGGTGATCGACTTCATCGCCGACCTCGCCGAGCGCCACGGCCGCCGCATGATGGTGCGCCTCGTCAAGGGCGCCTACTGGGACACCGAGGTGAAGCGCGCTCAGGAGCGTGGGCTCGACGATTACCCGGTCTTCACCCGCAAGGCGATGACGGACCTGAACTATGTCGCCTGTGCCGAGAAGCTCCTGGCCCTGCGCCCGCGCATCTATCCCCAGTTCGCCACCCACAACGCCCTCACCGTGGCCTCGATCATCGAGCGCGCCGGGAGCGTCGAGGGCTACGAGTTCCAGCGGCTGCACGGCATGGGCGAGGTCCTTTACGGACGGCTGCTCGAGGATTTTCCCGGACTCGCGTGCCGCACCTATGCGCCGGTCGGCGGCCACCGGGACCTCCTCGCCTATCTGGTGCGGCGCCTTCTCGAGAACGGCGCCAACTCCTCTTTCGTCTCGGTGGCGGCGGATCCGGACGTTCCCGTCGAGGCACTGCTGAAGCGGCCGGCCGATATCCTCGTGACCCCGGACGCCGCCCGGCACCCGCGGCTGCCGCTGCCGCGCGACCTCTATGGGTCGGAACGGGCCAATTCGCGCGGCGTCGAGTTCGGCCACCGGGACTCGCTCGAAGCTCTGCTCGATGAGGTCCGCCGCGGGGGCGCCAGCGCCGCGACGGCAGCGCCGCTCCTGAACGGACAGGCGCAGAGCGGGAGCGAGCGCCCGGTTATGAGCCCCATCGACGGCAGGACCGTTGCCGGCCGGGTGGTCGAGGCGGATCCCGCGACCGCGGATCGGGCCATGGCGGCGGCCCGCGCCGGTTTCCCGGCCTGGAGCCGCACGCCCGTCGAGCGCCGGGCCGCCGCGCTTATGCGGACCGCCGACCTCCTGGAGCGCAACCGGGGCCGGCTCATCCACCTGCTCCAGGTCGAGGCCGGCAAGACCATTGACGATGCGCTCTCCGAGGTCCGCGAGGCGGTCGATTTCTGCCGCTACTATGCGGTGCAGGGCCGGGCCCTCTTCGGCGAGGGCGAGCGGCTGCCGGGGCCGACGGGAGAGTCCAATATCCTGCGGCTTCGCGGCCGCGGCGTCTTCGTCGCGATCTCGCCGTGGAACTTCCCGCTTGCGATCTTCCTCGGCCAAGTCGCGGCGGCGCTCGCCGCCGGCAACAGCGTGGTCGCGAAGCCCGCCGAGCAGACGCCCCTGATCGCCGCCGAAGCAGTCCGCCTCCTGCACGAAGCCGGTGTTCCCCGGGAAGCTCTGCATCTCGTCCCCGGCGACGGACGCGTGGGCGCGCGGCTCGTGGAGCACCGGGACGTAGCCGGCGTGGTGTTCACGGGCTCGACGGAAGTGGCGCGGATCATAAACCGGACGCTCGCGGGCAAGGACGGACCGATCGTGCCACTCATCGCCGAGACCGGCGGCATCAACGCCATGATCGTCGACGCCACCGCCCTGCCCGAGCAAGTCGCCGACGACGTGGTGACCTCGGCCTTCCGCTCGGCCGGCCAGCGCTGCTCGGCGCTTCGCCTCCTGTGCATCCAGGAGGACGTGGCCGACAAGATGATCGAGATGATCGTCGGCGCCGCGCAGGAGCTCAGGAATGGCGACCCCACGGACCCCAGCGTGCAGATCGGACCCGTGATCGACACCGAGGCCAAGGAGCGGCTCGAGGCCCATATCGCGCGGATGAAGCGGGAGGCGCGGGTTCACTACGCCGGGGACGCGCCGGCGGCCGGCACCTTTGTGGCGCCGCACGTCTTCGAGATGCGCGCCCCGAAGGCCCTGGCCGAGGAGGTGTTCGGGCCGGTGCTGCACGTCGCGCGCTACCGGGCGGACCGGTTTGACGAGGTCCTGGAAGCGATCGATGCGACGGGATACGGCCTGACGCTGGGGATCCACTCGCGCATCGACGCCACGGTGGAACAGGTCGTCGAGCGGCTCTCGGTCGGCAACGTCTACGTCAACCGCAACATGATCGGCGCGGTCGTGGGCGTGCAGCCCTTCGGCGGCCATGGGCTCTCGGGGACCGGCCCGAAGGCCGGCGGCCCGCACTACCTCCTGCGCTTCGCGACCGAGCAGACCGTGACGATCAACACGGCCGCCGCGGGAGGCAACGCCAATCTCATTGCCATGGGCGAGTAAGTCCCGGAAGCCGGGCTCACGCGAGTGCGAAGACCCGGCTCGGCCCGCCCGTCGCGCCTTTGACCTTCGGTCCGCCGACCACGGTGGTCGCGCCTCTCGCGGGGCATTGACTCAAGTTGGCGGCGCCCTCGATGCCCCAGCGCCCGGCCGGCAGCCAGGTAACGTGCGTCTTGAAATCCTTCGACGGCCCGTGATCGAGGGAGAGCGTATCGACCACGATCCCCTGCACCCGCCGCTCCTTCAGGAGGAATTCCGCGGTGTCGCCATGGAAGCCGGGGAAGTGCATCACCCCCTGCGCATCGGCGTTGCGGAATTTCGGACTGCCCACGAACTTGTCCCAGCCCGAGTTCATGGCGACGCAGGCATTGTCGGGCAGGCGGCCGTTGGCGCTCTCCCAGGCCCGGATGTCGTCCGGCGTGACCTGGTAATCCGGGTTGGCCTCAGCCTTGGCGGTCACGTCGATGACCGCGAGCGGCACCACGAGCGCCGCAGCCGGGAGCGCATCCGCGGACATTCCATCCTTCGCGAAATGCATCGGCGCATCCATGTGGGTGCCGACATGCTCGATGATGGTCCACTTGTTGACGCTGTAGCCGTCCTTCTCGATCGAGAGCAGCTTCTCGACCCAGACCTGCTGCTCGTTGCCGAAGGTCGGGAAATCCGTCGTCAGCGTGTGGGTGAGGTCGATGACCTTGCTGAAGCTCGCGGCCTGCGCCATCACCGGCGTCGGCAGCGCGCTCGCGGCAAAGGCTGCGGCACTGGAGCCTGCCGCGCCCGTAAAGAACCCCCGCCGCGACAGCGTCCGCCTCACGACCTCGTGACATCCGGCTACGCACATGGCTCGCTCTCCTCAGGATTCGGAAGCCCCGGGGAAGCGTCTCACTCGCGTGATGGTCCTGCAAGATGATCCGGCGCCCATTCTCCGGGCGCCGGTGTAGGGCAGCTCAACGTCTGCCGACAGATATCGACCCGACCCGGGCTGCCGTGGCGCCGGGTCTCAGCGCTCGTCCAGCCGCGTCGCGGTGCCGTCGATGTCGCGCGGGCCATGCCTGCGGTTGGTGCCGAGGTGGTCGTGGATGATGCGCAGGTTGCGTGCGTTGGCCTTGAAGAACAGGTCAAAGACGTCGCCCGCGATCGGGATCGCGCCGATGGCGGTATCGACCGCCACGTTCGCCATCATGCGCGCGATCTTCCAGCGCGGCAGGCCGAGCTGGCGCGCCTCCCAGATGATGTAGCTCGCCAGGATCGTCGAAATGGCGTCGCCGATGCCGGGCACGAGGCCGATCACCGCGTCGAATCCGACGCGCCGGTTGGTGCCGGGGATCAGGAAGGCGCTGTCGAGGAGCTTCGCGAGCAGCGTGATCCGGGCGATCGAATCCTCCCGGGTCGGGCCTGCCGCCTTCAAGGTTTCGAAAGCAGAGATACGGGACGCGTGCATCGTGAATGGATCCTCCGGCGCCGCCACGATGGCGACGCAATGAGGGATATGTGTGAACGATGGGGCTCCCGCGCAAGATCGTAAACTGGTTCATTTGATCCAGCTAGGCCACTGGCGCAGCTGACGTTTTCGTGAGTCCTCCCAAGCGAACTTTGCGGTTCGAACCCGCTCGGCCTACACTCGGCTCCGGTCCGCTGCGGTGGCGCGCGGAGTTCGACGGGGGAGAGTCGATGACGCTGAAGCCCGACGCCGCGACCCTGCAGCGCCGCATCGACCAGGGGCGCGGCCGGGCGCCAGCCGATTGCGTGATCACGGACGTGCGCCTCCTCGATCTCGTCACCGGCACCCTCACGCGGACCGACATCGCCATCTGCGGCGACACGATCGTAGGAACCTACGGATCCTATAAGGGCCGGGAGACGATCGATGGGCGCGGCCGCATCGCGGTGCCGGGCTTCATCGACACGCATCTGCACGTCGAATCCTCCCTCGTGACACCGCTCGAGTTCGACCGCTGCGTCCTGCCTCACGGAGTCACGACGGCGATCTGCGATCCGCACGAGATGGCGAACGTGATCGGCACCGCGGCCTTCGACTATTTCCTGGCCTGCGCCGAGCACACCGCCATGGATCTCCGGGTGCAGCTCTCGAGCTGCGTGCCCGCGACGCATCTCGAAACCTCGGGTGCCCGCATAGAGGCAGCGGACATCGTGCGCTACCGCGGCCATCGGAGGGTCATCGGTCTGGCCGAGTTCATGAACTTCCCCGGCCTCCTCAACGGTGATCCCTCCTGCCTCGCCAAGGTGGAGGCCTTCGCGGATGGGCACGTCGACGGCCATGCACCGCTCGTGCGCGGGCTCGACCTCAATGGCTATTGCGCCGCAGGCATCCGCACCGACCACGAAACCACGACCGCACCGGAGGCCCTGGAGAAGATCCGCAAGGGCATGATTGTGCTGATCCGCGAAGGCTCAGTCTCGAAGGACCTGCACGCGCTGGCGCCGCTCCTTTCGCTGGGGACCGCGCCGTTCCTCGCGCTCTGCACGGACGACCGCAACCCGCTCGACATCGCCGAAGAGGGCCACCTCGACTTCATGATCCGCACGCTGATCGCGCTGGGCTGCGAGCCGCTGGCCGCCTACCGGGCCGCTTCGCTCACCGCCGCCCAGGCCTTCGGTCTGCGCGACCGCGGCATGATCGCTCCGGGCCGGCGCGCCGATATCGTGCTCCTCGACGATCTCGACGCCTGCGCGGTATCGGACGTGATCGCAGGCGGGCGGCTCGTCGGAGAGGCTCTCTTCGCCGCACGCGGGACGGTTCCGCCCGTCGGGCTCGGCAGCGTGAAGCTCGATCCCGTCACCGCGGATGATTTCCGCATCCCCGCCTCGCAGGGGCAGGCCGCCGTCATCGGCGTCATTCCTGGCAAGATCATCACCGAACATCTCACGGCGATCCTTCCCGTCAGCGGCGGCGCGCGTCAGGCGGATCCCGCGCAGGATGTCGTGAAGGTCGCGGTCGTCGCCCGCCACGGGATCAACCGCAACATCGGCCGTGGCTTCGTGAAGGGGTTCGGGCTGCAGCGCGGCGCCATCGCATCCTCGGTCGGGCACGACAGCCACAATATCTGCGTGGTCGGCGCGGACGATGCCGACATGGCGGCGGCCGTGAATCGCCTGCGGGAGATACAAGGAGGGTTCGTGGTGGTCTCACGGGGCGAGGTGCGTGCGGAGCTCGCGCTGCCGATCGCGGGGCTCATGAGCGACCAACCGTACGAGGCCGTGCGCGACGCCCTCTATCCTCTGCGTGACGCCGCAAAGGATCTCGGCGTCACGCTGCCCGAGCCTTTCCTCCAGGTCGCTTTCCTTCCCCTGCCCGTGATCCCGCATCTGAAGATCAGCGACTTCGGCATGGTCGACGTGAACCGCATGGAATTGTTGAAGGACTAGCCCGATGTTCGAAGGCTTCACCTCCACGCGGATCGGGTCCGAGGGTGTCGGCATTGCGCTGCGCCATGGCGGCAGCGGCCCGCCGTTGCTGCTGCTTCACGGCCATCCGCAGACCCACGTGATGTGGCACCGCATCGCGCCGCGTCTGGCCGAGCGCTTCACTGTGATTTGCCCGGACCTGCGCGGCTACGGCGACAGCGACAAGCCCGAGACCACGCCGGATCACGCCCCCTATTCCAAGCGCGCCATGGCGCGCGATGCGGTTGCCGTGATGCAGGCGCTCGGCTTCGAGCGTTTCGCGGTGGTAGGCCACGACCGCGGCGGGCGCGTCGCCTACCGCCTGGCGCTCGACTGGCCCGAGCGGGTTGCGGCTCTGTCGGTGCTCGACATCGTGCCGACGGCCGAACATTTCCGGCGCACCGATGCCGCCTTCGCGACGGGCTATTTCCACTGGTTCTTCCTGGCGCAGCCGGCACCCCTGCCCGAGAACCTGATCGCCGGCGACCCCGACACCTTTTACCTCCGCCGCGGTCGCCACCTCTTCGCGCCGGAGGCTCTCGCCGAGTACCGCCGCTGCTACACCGACCCGGCCACGATCCACGCCATGTGCGAGGATTATCGTGCCGCTATCACGATCGACTGGCCGCTCGACGAAGCGGACCGCCAGGCGGGGCGGCGCATCGCCTGTCCGGTGCTGGCGCTGTGGGGAGCGAAAGGCTCGATGGGCACGTGGTACGACGTGCTCGGGATCTGGCGCGATTGGGCCGGCGAGGTGCAGGGCGGCGCGGTGGATTGCGGCCACTACCTCGCGGAGGAGGCGCCCGACGAGACGCTTGGGTGGCTGCTGCCGTTCCTGGAGGCCAATGCCGCGCGATAGCGCGTGAGACGAACGTGGCTCGGGCGCTTCGGAGCTACACCAGCACGGGCTGCGCGGTCTGGGCGCCGACCTCGAACACCCTCTTGTAGCGCTCCACCTCCGCCTTCGGCCCCATGGCCTTGGTGGGATTGTCGGAGAGCTTCACGGCCGGACGGTCGTTGGCGGAGATGACCTTGCAGACGATGGAGATCGGATCGAGCCCGCCCTCCGGCACGAGCCCGCGGAAGTCGTTCGTGAGGAGCGTCCCCCAGCCATAGCCGATGCGCATGCGCCCGGCGAAGTGGCGGTGGATGTTCTGGATCACGTCGACGTCGAGCCCGTCGGAGAAGATCGCGAGCTTCTGCTTCGGGTCCTGCCCGCGCGAGCGCCACCAGGCGATCGCCTCCTCGCCGCCCTCGATCGGGTCCTTGGAATCGATGCGGATGCCGGTCCAGTTGGTGACCCACTCGGGGGCATGCTGGAGAAAGTTGGTGGTCCCGTAGGTGTCGGGCAGGATCACGAGCAGGTTGCCCTGGTAATCCTGCTGCCAGTCGGCAAGCACACGGTAGGGCGCTTCCGCCAGCTCCTCGTCGCTGTCGGTGAGCGCCGCATAGACCATGGGGAGTTCGTGGGCGTTGGTCCCGACCGCCTCGATGTCGCGCCGCAGCGCGATGAGACAGTTGGACGTGCCGAGGAACGAGGAGCCGAGCCCCTCGATCATCGCCTGGACGCACCAGTCCTGCCACAGGAAGCCGTGGCGGCGGCGCGTGCCGAAATCAGAGATGTTCAGGCCGGGCAGGGTCTTGAGCTGCTGGATCTTCTCCCAGACCCGGGTCATGGCGCGGGCGTAGAGCACCTGCAGCTCGAACTTGCCCATGCCCTTCAGCACGCCGCGGGAGCGCAGCTCGTTCAGGATCGCGAGCGCCGGGATCTCCCACATGGTGGTTTCGACCCAGGGGCCGTGGAAGGTGAGGATGAATTGGCCGTCCTGCTTTTCGAGCAGATATTCCGGGAAGCGGAAGGTTTCGAGCCAGTCCATGAACTCGGGCGAGAACATCTGGCGCTTGCCGTAGAACGTGTTGCCGCGCAGCCAAGTGGATTCGCCGCGGGTCAGGCGTAGCGAGCGCACATGATCGAGCTGCTCGCGCAGCTCGCCCTCGTCAATGATCTCGGCGAGCCGGACCCTGGTGGTGCGGTTCTTGATCCCGAAGGTCACGTCCACATCCCTGTGGCGACGGAAGATCGTCTGCGCCATCAGGAGCTTGTAGAAGTCCGTGTCGAGCACGGACCGGACGATCGGGTCGATCTTCCAGGTATGGTTGTAGACCCGGGTCGCGAGGTCGGCCATCGCCGCTCACTCCAAAGCTTAAAAGGGCGGCGACCTTAGCGAAGGGAAATGGACCCGTCATCCCGGAAAGGCCGCCGCACTGCTGGGGAATGCCGTCTGCCCACATTGCATGGCGGGTATTTCAGCAAGGGGTCTCGGGATCATCCCCTTACCTGTCCCCGCCGGTGCAGCAACGGGAAAGCTTAGCCCCGCAGATTCACCTTGGCCTGGTCGCCCGGCTTCGGGGGCTCGCCGGTGATCGCGGCCTTCACGTAGCCGTAGAGGTGGACGAGCGTGGAGCTCGGGCTGTCCCAGTACTCGCCCTTCACGGGATGAACGCGGATCAGCGCGATGGTCGGGTCGTCCTGCCCATCCGGGAACCACGCCCGCAGGGGCTCCGACCACAATTCCTTGATCTTCTCCCGGTCGCGCACGATCTCGGCCTTGCCCGAGATCGACACATAGTTCTGGCCGTCCGGATCGGCATAGGCGAGGTTGACCTCGTTTTCCCGGGAGATCTCGGTGATCTTCGGGCTCTGGATCTTGGTGAAGAACCAGAGGTCGCCGTGCTCGTCGGTCTTGCTGCCGTGCATCGGGCGCGAATGCAGCGTGCCGTCGGTGTCGATCGTGGTCATCATGGCGATCTGCACGTCCTTGATGAGCTCGTAGAGCTTGGCCGAGTTCGGATCGTTGTGGCCGTGCTGGTGCATATCCTGTCCTTTCGGTCGCGTGCGGAAGCGCGAAGCGGCGCAGCCGGGCGTGGCAAGAGAGCCGGCCGGGGGAGCCGGCCAGGCCTGGGCTCGGGGACAACGGCAAGGGTGATTTTTGGTTTCGCCCGGGTCGCACGCCCGAATCCGATGGCGGGTCGCGCCGGACGCCCGTGCATTTTGCCGTGCAGAGCCCCCTGGGCGTGACTTGCGACGCCAACAGGCTTAATTCCACGCCACAACCCCTTTCAGCGGGCGCGAAGCCCGGCGTTCAGGCGATGGAGTCCCCGGTGGCCATTACTCGTGAGCATGTCCTGCAGGCCCTCTCGACCGTGGCGGTCGATGCGGCCGGCACCAGCCTCGTGGCGTCCGGCCGCCTGTCCGACGTGGTGGTGGACCAGGGCGGACGCGTGATGTTCTCGATCGCGATCACCCCGGCGGAAGCCGCCGCCATGGAGCGGGTGCGCCAGGCGGCGGAGACCGCCGTCCAGGGCCTTCCTGGTGTCAAGGGCGTGTTCGCGAGCCTGACGGCCGACCGGGCGCCCGGAAAGGGACCCGCCACCACGCCGCATGCCCATCCTGGCCGCCCCGCCAATGCACCCACGGCGCGCGCGCAGGCGATCCCGGGCGTGAAGCATGTGATCGCAGTGGCCTCCGGCAAGGGCGGCGTCGGCAAGTCGACCACCGCCGTGAACCTGGCGCTGGCTCTCCAATCGCAGGGCCTCAAGGTCGGCCTGCTCGATGCCGACATCTACGGCCCTTCGGCCCCGAAGCTGTTCGGCATCCAGGGTAAGCCACGGGTGCTGGAGGGCCGCATCCTCGAGCCCATGGACGGCTACGGCATCCGGGTGATGTCGATCGGCTTCATGGTCGACGAGGACGCCGCCATGATCTGGCGCGGCCCGATGGTGATGTCGGCGATCACCCAGATGCTGCGGGAGGTCGCCTGGGGCGAGCTCGACGTCCTCGTGGTCGACATGCCTCCCGGGACCGGCGACGCCCAGCTCACCATGGCGCAGGCGACGCCCCTCGCCGGCGCCGTGATCGTCTCCACCCCGCAGGACCTCGCCCTCATCGACGCCCGCCGGGGCGTCGCCATGTTCAAGCGCACCGAGATCCCGATCCTCGGCATCGTCGAGAACATGGCGACCTTCGTGTGCCCCCATTGCGGCACCACGAGCCACATCTTCGGCCATGGAGGCGCCCGTGCCGAGGCCGCCCGCCTCGGCGTGCCGTTCCTCGGCGAGATCCCGCTCAACATGACGATCCGGGAGACCTCGGATGCCGGCCGGCCCGTGACGGCCATCGATCCCGACGGGCCGCACGCGCGGGTCTACCGGGACATCGCCGCCCAGGTGTGGGACGCGCTCTCGGGCGGACGGGGCGCGCGCCCGGCGCCTAGGATCGTGATTGAATAACGTCTCCGATTCTTCAGCGCGGACCGAGGGACGGGGCTCGGGATCGTGATCGGGGAGCGGGCACGCCCGCATGACACCGGGGCCCGAGCCGCTAGAATAGGTCCCATGACCCATCACAGCCCCGGCCTCCTCGTTGCCCCGAAGCCCGACGATCCGCGCCTGACCCAGCGCGTGACCGGCGTGAACGAGGCGGGCGAGCGGGTCGAGACGGCGGTGCCGGTCGAGCGGGCGCTGACGCTCTATCTCAACGCCCAGGAGATCGTCACCATGATGACGATCAACGACTACCCGGAGGATCTGGCGCTCGGCTATCTCCTCAACCAGAACATGCTCCTCCCCGACGACGTGGTCACGGGCGTCGATTACGACGACGACCTCTCGGTCGTGGTGGTGCGGACCGAGCGGCAGACCAACTTCGAGAACAAGCTGAAGAAGCGCACGCAGACGAGCGGCTGCGCGCAGGGCACCGCCTTCGGCGACCTCATGGAGGCGCTGGAGACGATCCGGCTGCCAGACGCGCCTTTGCGGACCTCCTGGCTCTACCGCCTCAACCACGCCATCAACACCACGCCCTCGCTCTATCTGGAGGCTGGCGCGATCCATGGCTGCGTGCTCGCCCGCGAGGACCGGCCGCTCGTCTACATGGAGGACGTCGGGCGTCACAACGCCGTCGACAAGATCGCGGGCTGGATGTTCCGGCACGGTGAGACCGGAGCCGACAAGATCTTCTACACCACCGGCCGACTCACCTCCGAGATGGTGATCAAGGCCGTCCGCATGGGCATCCCGATCCTGGTCTCGCGCTCGGGCTTCACGGCTTGGGGCGTCGAACTCGCCCGCCAATGCGGCCTGACCCTGGTCGGCCGCGCGAAGGGCAAGCGCTTCATCGCGCTATCCGGCGAGGAGCGCATCGTCTTCGACCAGAACCTCGCCTATGTCGAGGAGGAGAGCGCCAAGCACCGGCGCAAGGGGGCGGGTGATGAATAGCCGGGCGGTGCCCACCCTCCCCTTCAGAGGGAGGGTGGATTGAGCTACCCGTCAACATTGGGCGTCCTCCTCGCCGGCGGGCTCGCGCGCCGCATGGGCGGCGGCGACAAGCCGATGCGCACGATCGGCGGGCGATCGATCCTGGAGCGGGTGATCGGGCGGCTCGGGCCGCAATGCGACGGCCTCGTCCTCAACGCCAATGGGGACCCGGCGCGGTTCGCCTTTACGGGCCTTCCCGTCGTCCCGGACGACGTACCGGGATTCGCGGGTCCGCTCGCGGGGATCCTGGCGGCGCTCGACTGGGCGGCGGCGCACCGGTTGGGGCTCGAATGGGTGGTGAGCGTTGCTGCCGACACGCCCTTCCTGCCACGGGACCTCGTGAGCCGCCTTCATGTGGCGCGCGAGGCGACGGACACGCCCCTCGCCTGCGCGGAATCCGATGGGCAGGCCCATCCCGTCAATGCGCTCTGGCCCGTGTCCCTGCGCGAGGATCTGCGCCATGCGCTCGTGGTCGAGGACCTGCGCAAGATCGACCGCTGGACCGCCCGCCACGGCATCACCCACGCGGCCTGGTCGACCGAGCCCTACGACCCGTTCTTCAACGCCAATTCGCCCGAGGACATTGCCGCGGCCGAAGCTTTGGTGGAGCGCTACGGCGATTTGTAGAGAATTGCGGTGGGAAGGGCCGGAATCGGTCGTGGCGGCGCGCGCGACTCCTTGAAAGCGCAAGGATTTCGCGTCACATCTAGCAGCAGAAGAACGATAACGGAGGGCGGGTCCTTGAAGGTGATCATTCTGTCGGCCGTCGTGGCTCTCATCCTCGGCTATGCGGCATCCTTCGTCCTGATGAGGGAGCAGAAGCCCGCCTATGAGGCCTTCGTGGGATCGGGCGCCCGCGTGGGCGATCATCCCGGCACGAACCTCGTCGGGGAGAAATGGGACGGCAACCCGCGTGTGGACCGGCCCGCGAGTTGAACGGGGTAGCGCCCCCTAAAGGAGACTGGCGTAGGCCACGAACCCGATGCTGTCGCCGGGTTCGATTCGCGTCACGGCCTCAGGCAATTCCACGAGGCCGTCGGTCTCGGTGAGCGACGTGATCACCCCTGCGCCCTCCCGCGGGTGCTTGCGGGCGACGATCCCGTCCCCGCTTTGCTCGATCCGGACCCGGACGTATTCCCGCCGCCCCTCCTTCTTGCGGTAGGCGAAGCCGGCGCGGACGGGGAGCGCCGGCGGAGGCGCGAAAGCCTCCCCCGCGAGCCGCGCCACGAGCGCCCGGGCCACCTGCGTGAACGTCACGAAGACCGCGACCGGATTGCCCGGCAGGCCGATGAAGGGCGTGCCCCGCACGACGCCGAGCGCCACCGGGCGGCCGGGCTTGATGCCGAGGCGCCAGAAGGTGAGCGCCCCGGACTGTTCGACCGCGGCCTTGACGTGATCCTCTTCCCCCGTGGAGACGCCGCCCGACGTCACGAGGAGGTCGTGGCCGCGCGCCGCCCCGGCCAGGGCCTCGGCGACGGCCGCTTGCCGGTCCGGCAGGATGCCGAGGTCCGTCACCGCGCAGCCGAGGCGCTTCAGCATGGCGATCAGCATGAAGCGGTTGGCATCGTAGAGCGCAGCCGGCCGCAGCGGCTCTCCAGGCGGGACGATCTCGTTTCCGGTCGAGAACACGGCGACGCGAAGGGGTGTCCGCACCGGCACGCGCGCGATCCCGAGGCCTGCGAGGAGAGCGACCTCCCGCGGTGACATCCGCCGCCCCGCCTCGAGCGCGACGGCACCCCGTGCGAGGTCCTCGCCCGCAGGGCGGCTGTTGGCTCCGCGCTTGAGGCCCGCCGGGAGCGCGACACCGCCATCGCGGAGCTCGACGTCCTCCTGCATGAAGACGGTATCGAGGCCCTCCGGCATCGGAGCGCCGGTGAAAATCCGGACGGCATGACCCGGGAGGGGAGCGGCCGCGAGGCTGGATCCTGCCGCGACCCGGCCCTGCAGCGGCATCACGGTACTGGCGGCCGGAGCCAGGTCGGCGAAGCGCACGGCGTAGCCGTCGACGGCGGAATTGTCGAAGGGGGGCAGGTCCACGGGGGCCAGGATTCGCTCCGCAAGCACACGCCCGTCAGCCTCCACCAGAGACACGGTCTTGACCGCCACGACGGGCTGAAGCCTCTCGCGGATGAGCGCATGCGCCTCGTCGATGGACATCAGCGGTCCGCCAAAGGCGAAGCAATCGTTGGAGAGTTGGGCCATGCGATGTGCCTTGGTCCGGTGCCGGTCGTGAGGGCGCGTCAGGTATCCTCGGTCACGGGCGCGCTCGGTTCAAGGCGCGACGTCGCGCAGCCGGAGGCGCTCCGGGCGGGGCAATGCCTCGAGATCGGACAGCACCTTGCCCAGGGGATCGGCCACGGCAAGAATCCGGTCCGCCACGGCGGCCACGTCGTTCAGGTCCACCACCGGCAGCGGCACATCCGGCAACGGGGTGTCGGCCGCGACGACCTTGATGTTGGGCAGGTCCCGGAACAGGAGCGGCTTCCCGTTCGCGGCGCGGTGCACCTCGATCTTCGGATGCGCATAGGCCTTGAAGCCTTCGACCACCACGAGGTCGACCGGCGACAGGCGGCGCAGGAGGTCCGGCAAGGCAGGCTCCGGCTCGTCCCACAATTCGTGCATCAGGGCCCAGCGCCGCCCGGAGGCGACCAAGACCTCGCTGGCGCCGGCCTCCCGGTGCACGAACGAGTCCTTCCCTGGCCGGTCGATGTCGAAGGCGTGGTGGGCGTGCTTGAGGGTCGACACCGTGAGGCCCCGCTCGCGGAAGGTCGGAATGAGCCTGACGAGCAGAGTCGTCTTCCCCGCCCCGCTCCAGCCAGCCAGTCCGATCACGCGCATGGGCTGGAGTCTTAGAGCAGTTTCGTCGCCGGCGGAATCGCAGACGTGCAGTCTTCCGCGCCCGCGACAGGCTGCTCAAACGAGACGGCCCGCAGCGCTCCGCTGCGGGCCGTCCAAGCCTGGTGCTCTCGGGCCTATTCGGCCGGAGCCGGACGCCCGGAGCCGACCTGAGGTCCGCTCGCGGTCTTGGCCTGCTGCTCTTCGACCCAGAGCGAATGGTGGGCCCGCGCCCAGGCGAGGTCGACCTCGCCCGAACCCATGGCGTCGTAGGCGCCCTCCATGCCGAGCGAGCCGATATAGATGTGCGCGATCATGATCGCGATCAGGATCACGCCGACCGTGGCATGAATGTATTGGGCGAGCTGCATGCCGTTGACGTCGAACTGCAGGCCGCTGATCCCCGAGGCCGAGAACGGGAACAGCATGATGAGCCCCGAGGCCGCGAGGGCGAGGCCGCCGAGCACCACGGACCAGTAGATCACCTTCTGGCCCGCGTTGAAGCGGCGCGCCGGGGGATGGCCGCTGCCGAGGAACCCCCCGCCCTGCTTGAGCCAGGTCACGTCGGTGCGGTCGGGGATGTTGTCCCGGATCCAGACCACGATCATCACGAGGAGGCCGAGCATGAAGGGCCAGGCGAGGAAGTTATGGGCGTATTTGGCATATTGCGACCAGACCGCGAAGGCGTCCGGTCCGATGATCGGCATCAGGAGGCGCTTGCCGAAGATGTAGTTGAGCCCGGAGATGGCGAGCACGATGAAGCACAGGGCCGTGAGCCAGTGTGTGAACCGCTCCAGCGCGTTGAAACGCAGGATCTTGCGCCCCGATTCCTCGCTGTGATCGAGGCGGATGCGCCCGCGAGTGAAGTAGAAGACCGCGAGGGCCAGGATCATGCCGAGCACGAAGATGCCGCCCAGCCAGGGCAGCACATCCTCGCGGAAGCCGCGGTAGTCCCGGCCCTGCGGCTGCTGCAGCAGTGCCGCCTTGGCATCCGGGATCGTGACACGCCCGCTGAGCTTGTCGAGCTGGCGGAACAGCTGTTCCTCGGAGACGGCGCTCGCCGTCGGATTGGAGCCGCTCGCGGGCCCCTGCACGGCGTTCTGGGTCGTGCCGCCCTGGGTGGCGGTGCCTTGCTGCGCGGATGCCGGCGCGGCGATCCCCATCGTGGCGGCGAGCGCAAGCGCGGCCACGAGACCCCGGATGTAGCCCTGCTTCATCGGGAACTCCTCCCCTTGTCGTTATCGTGAGGCGGCCGACGGACCCGCGTCGCGGTCCCGCCGGCCACCGGGATCAGATCGCCACGGTTTCGCGGTAGGCCGTCTTCCAGCCCCAGGCGCCGGAGCCGTAGCCGCGCTGCACCACCCGCTCCTTGTAGATCCGGGCGATGATCTCGCCGTCGCCGGCGAGCAGCGCCTTGGTCGAGCACATCTCGGCACAGAGCGGCAGCTTGCCTTCCGCGAGTCGGTTCGAGCCGTACTTGATGTACTCGGCGGTGGAGCCGTCGGCTTCGGGGCCGGCGGCGCAGTAGGTGCACTTGTCCATCTTGCCGCGGCTGCCGAAGTTGCCGACGCGCGGATATTGCGGCGCCCCGAAGGGGCAGGCGTAGAAGCAGTAGCCGCAACCGATGCACAGGTCCTTGGAATGCAGCACCACCGCATCCGCCGTGGTGTAGAAGCAGTTCACCGGGCACACCGCCGCGCAGGGCGCGTCGGTGCAGTGCATGCAGGCCATGGATATCGAGCGCTCGCCCGGCTTGCCGTCATTGAGGGTGACGACGCGCCGGCGGTTGATGCCCCAGGGCACCTCGTGCTCGTTCTTGCAGGCGGTGACGCAGGCGTTGCACTCGATGCAGCGGTCCGCGTCGCAGAGAAACTTCATGCGAGCCATGGTCTATCCCCTTCCGATCACGCGGCCCGAATCTGGCAGAGCGTAACCTTCGTCTCGTGCATCCCCGTGACCGGGTCGAACCCGTAGGTCGTGATGGTATTCACGCTTTCGCCGAGCACGATCGGGTCGGTGCCCTCCGGGTAGCGCGAACGCATGTCCTCGCCCTGGTACCAGCCCGAGAAGTGGAACGGCATCCAGGCCGAGCCGGGGGAGACCCGGTCCGTGACCAGCGCTTTCACGCGGGCTTTTGCATTGTTCTCGGCACCGAGGACCCAGACCCACTGGCCCTCCTTGATGCCGCGCTGGGCTGCGTCCTGGGTGTTGATCTCCACGAACATGTCCTGCTGCAATTCCGCGAGCCAGGGGTTGGAACGCGTCTCCTCGCCGCCGCCCTCGTATTCCACCAGGCGACCGGACGAGAGCACGATCGGGAACTCTCGGGCGACGTTCTTCTCGACCGCCGCCTTCTGGACCGAGAAGCCCACATTGGGCAGGCGGAACTGACGGTCGTCGGGCAGGGTCGGGTACTTGGCGACGAGATCCGGCCGGGGCGAGTAGATCGGCTCCCGGTGGACCGGGACGGGATCCGGCAGGTTCCACGCATGCACGCGGGCCTTGCCGTTGCCGTAGTGCATCACCCCGTGCTCGAGGCACACGCGCTGGATGCCGCCGGACAGATCGGTGGCCCAGCTCACCGCATCGACGGCGTTGCCGCCGATGCGGGTGATGATCGCCGTCTCCTCGGGCGTGAGGTCCTTGTCCCAGCCGAGTTTCTTGAGAATACCCATCGTGAATTCGGGATAGCCGTCGGTGATGTCGGACCCCTGCGAGTAGGAGCCCTCCGCGAGGAGCGTCTGGCCGTTGCGCTCGATGCCGAAGCGGGCCCGGAAGGTGCCGCCGCCCTCCTTCACGTGGAGGTTCGTGTTGTAGAGGATCGCCGTGCCGGGGTGGCGGATCTCCGGCTTGCCCCAGCAGGGCCATGGCAGGCCGTAATAATCGCCGCCGACCTCGGGGTCGTCCTTCGGCGCGCGCAAGGTCACCAGGTCGAACTTGTGCTGGTTCTTCATGTGGGCCTTGAGCCGCTCGGGGCTCTGCCCGCAATAGCCCGTCGACCAGCCGCCCCGGTTGATCTCGCGCAGGATGTCCTCCGGGACCGGCCTCGTCCCCTCGACCTTGATGTTCTTGAACAGCCGGTCAGCGAGCCCGAGCTTGCGCGAGAGCAGGTACAAAATCTCGTAGTCGTCCTTCGACTCGAAGGCGGGCTCGACGATCTTCTCGCCCCATTGCAGCGACCGGTTCGAGGCCGTGCGCGACCCGTCGCATTCCAGGGACGTCGCGACCGGGAGGAGGTAGGTCCCATCCTTGCGGTCGCCGATGGCCGCGAAGGTGGTGGGATGCGGATCAGCCACGATCAGGAGGTCGAGTTTCGCCAGTGCCTTCACCATCTCGGGCATGCGGCTCACGGTGTTCCCGCCGTGCCCCATCACGAGCATGGCACGGATCCTGGACTTCTGATCGACCTGGTCCTCCGGCAGCAGAATGGAATCAAACCACCGGGTCGAGGTGATGCCGGGGGTCTCCATGTTCTGCTTGCGGCTGCGCGCCGCCCGGCCGGCCTTGGCCGGGACTTCGTCGAACTGGCTCTGCAGCCACTCGTATTCCACGTCCCAGACGCGGGCCCAGTGCTTCCATGCGGCTTCCGTGAGCCCGTAGTACAGCGGGAGCGAGGTGATATCGAGGCCGAGGTCTGTGGCACCCTGGACGTTGGTGTGACCCCGGAAGATGTTGGCCCCCGTTCCAGGCTTGCCGACATTGCCGGTCGCCAGGCACAACGTGCAGAACGCCCGCACGTTAGCGGTCCCGACGGTGTGCTGTGTCGCTCCCATGCACCAGATGATTGTCGCCGGCTTCTCCTTTGCGAACTTCTCGGCCACGCGCTTCAGCTGATCGCCCGGGACGCCGGTGACGCGCTCCACCTCCTCGGGCGTCCATTTGGCGACCTCCTTGCGGACCTCGTCCATGCCGTAGACGCGCTGCGCGATGAAGTCCTTGTCCTCCCAGCCGTTCTGGAACACGTGCCAGAGCAGGCCCCAGACCAGCGGGATGTCGGTGCCGGAGCGAAACCGGACATACTCGGTCGCGTGCGCGGCCGTGCGCGTGAACCGGGGGTCTATGACGATCATGTTGGCCCGGTTCACCTCCTTCGCGGCAAGGAGATGCTGCATCGCAACCGGGTGGGCCTCCGCCGCATTCGAGCCGATGAAGACCATCGTCTTGGCGTTGCGGATGTCATTGTACGAGTTGGTCTGCGCCCCGTAGCCCCAGGTGTTCGCCACGCCGGCCACCGTGGTGGAGTGGCAGATCCGGGCCTGATGGTCGATGGAGTTCGTGCCCCACAGGGCGCCGAGCTTCCGCATCAGGTAGGCGCCTTCGTTGGTGAACTTGGCCGAGCCCAGCCAATAGACCGAATCGGCGCCCGATTCCTGCCGGATCGACATCATCTTGTCGCCGATCTCGTTGATGGCCTGCTCCCAGGAGATCCGCTGCCATTGCCCGCCGGCGAGCTTCATCGGGTACTTGAGCCGGCGCTCCCCATGCACGAGCTCGCGGATGGATGCGCCCTTGGCGCAGTGGGTGCCGCGGTTGATCGGGCTGTCCCATGACGGCTCCTGGCCGATCCAGACGCCGTTCTGGACCTCCGCGGTGACCGTGCATCCCACCGAGCAATGGGTGCAGATGTTCTTCTTGATCTGGATCGGCGCGTTGGCCTGAGCGGGAGCCGCCGATGCCTTGCGGATGGAGCCGAGCTGGATCGACCCCACGGCCGCGAGCCCGCCGACCGCGAGGCCGGAGCGCTTCAGGAAGGTGCGGCGGTCGAGGGTACCGGAGGCGAGGCCCGCCGTGATGGCCTGCAGCTTCGTGCGGCTCGCTTCGCCGCTCTTGCGCTTGATCAACATAGGGTGGCCCTCACTTCTTCAGGGTCTCGTAGCCGTTGGTCCGGTAAAAGGCCTTCACGTGGTCGGTCTCCCGGTAGCGGGCCTTGGTCTCCTCGCTGCCGGGGTTGTAGGCCTGCGCATCGGTCGCCGCGAGCGGCGAGGCCACGGCGGCGGCCACCACGGTCGAGGCGCCTCCGACGCCGCGGAGGAAGTTGCGGCGATCCAGCGCCTTGTCGTTCTTGTCGGTCATCGGGTCCTCCCTCGTGCAGGCGTACCTGCTTCTGTCCTTCCGGCGGTGCGACACCGCCTCCAACCGATCCAGGTGCGCCCGCTCTCCGCACCCCGTGCGAAGCCCGCGCGCCCCGGCCTCAATCTTCCGCCTCCATGGCGAACGCTTCCGCCTCCAGCTCCATGAACAGGCGCCCGACCGTCCCGACCGCCCGGTAGAAACGGGCATGCCCGGCGGCCTCGCAATCGGCGAAGAAGTGCGCGGCCCAGGGCTTCAGGTGCCGCTCGAAGAAGGGCCCGTCCGCCCCCTCCTCCGTATCGAACCGCCGCACGGCCAGTGCCGCCATCACCTCGCACAGCACCGCGATGTGGTCCTCGGGGTCGCGCTGATCCTCCGCCCGCTCGATTCCAAGCGCCGCCAGGTCCTCGCGCACCCGCGCAAGGGGCCGGTCCTGCAGGAAGCCGGTGAGGTAATAGGAGCCGTAGCCCAGGAGCTCGCCGCGCCCGACGCCCACGAAGAGATCGAAGAACTCGCGCGAAACCGCGTCCGGATCGGCCGCGGCCGCGGCCTCCGCGAGCCGGATATGCGCGAGGCCGAGCGGGCTGGCGTCGCCCTTCAGCTCGGCGACGCGCGCGAGCACCTCGGCGCTCGGGGCGCGTCCCAGGAGGACGGCGAGGAGACCGTATTCGTGGGAGCGCAGGAGATCGATCTCGTCGATCACGGTCGGGGGAGCGTCATCGGTCATAAGGTAAAGGTCGGGGCGGAGCGTGGTGCGATGGACGCCGGTGAGCGCCTCGACGGCCAGCACACGCTCGGCGGGGATCCGCTGCCAGTCCGATATCGCGGGCTGCGAAAGGCCGAGCGCGCGCGCCAGGGCTCCGATGCCGCCGGCCGCTCGGATCGCGTGGTCGAGACCACCCTCGCGCATTTCCGTCCCATATCGTGCGAAGGCCGGCTCGCGGCCTCCGTGCTGTTTCATTAGGCACATAATAGAAGGCTACGGCCGAGCAGCAAGCCCAGTTTTGAACAGTTTCAGACTGGTTTTGCGCCGCCATGCCGTCGCCGAGGTGCGATTGGGGCTGTCTCAGGCTCCGAAACCGAGGCTGTTTCCTGCCTTTCAGGCGAGACTTCGGGCGGAACGCAGGCCCGGCCCACCAAGGCGTTCTGCGCGTCCGGAGCGGCAGCAACAGGCTCGCCAGGGCGGGATCCAACGGGCTGACCTGCGCCTCCATCGCTGCGCCCGGGCTCAACCGGAAGGCTCGCGGCCTCACGAGACTGTGACTCAGGCGACTGCTTGTCGGCGGTCGCGGTCGCGGCGTCCGTCGTCGGGCTTTTGGGAAACATGCCGCGCAGCATCGCGTCGACGTCGTCGGTGGGAAGAAGCGGCCCGCTGCCGGGCACCCCGCCGGGCACGTTCCAATCGTAGGCGTAGTCGCGCGCGTCCCCGACATAGTCGCGGACCGTAGGGTCCAGCGACCACATGCGCCGGAGCGCCGCATTCTTCAGGGATTCGGGCACGCCCTTGCGCAGGAACACGCTGATGTCGGTCTCAGGCGTGAGTTCCTCGATCTTCGGCAGGGACGCGATCTCCTCGGGCGAGAGCTCCGCCTCTGCGAGGGTCTCCGGAGTCGGCGCGTCCGCGTCGTCGGGGGAAGGTGCGGGCGGCCGCGCTTCCTCGCGCTGCACCTCCATCTTGCGGCGCGACCAGCGCGCCAGGAACCCGTCCGCCCGCTCGGTCATTCCTTGCCTCCCTGGCTGAGCCCCTGCGCCGACTGCCGGCTATCCCGAATGGCGCGCGGCCTCATTCCTCGTCCTCCGGCGCAACGACGCCGCGGCGCGCCAGTGCCTCCGGATCGGCGCGCTTGCGCTTGCGCTTGAAGAATTCCTGCTCGACGTGGAAGGCGTCGAAAAAGGCCTGGACCCAGTCCTGCACGGCCTGCGGCATCGGCACGGCCTCGACGATGTCGCCGATGCTCTCGGCCAGGGCCTCGCCCTCATAGGGATCGACGGTCGCGGAGACGAGTTCGACCTCTTCGCCGATGGGCCGGAGCACCACCCAGACGCTCGGCCGGCCGGAGGTGAGGTTGTCCCGGTAATGCCCGGTCGCGCGCAGATGCAGGTCGAGGACCGCCGACCCCGCATAGATCGTCTCGTCGTCGCCCTCGCCTCCGAGGCGGGTGCCCGGCGCCAGGGGCGGCGCCGCGGGGAGGATCGCGAGCGGACGCCATTCATGGCTGGCCCAGGGGCTGGCGAGGCGCCGCTTCGCGGCCACGACTCCGACCTCGTGATGGTTCGGGACCATGGCGGTCACGCGGCCCGCGCGCTCGCCCGGAGCGGCAGTCCCAGGACGAGATTCTGCGGCTTGAGGCGCACGGATTTGTCGGGCGTCATCGCGAGAAGCCCATAGACCGGGTGACCCGCGGCCCGTGGCTCCACCGCAGCATCCTTCGGGAGGACGAAGCGGAACAGGGCGACCACCCGCGCGGCGGTCTCCTCGTCGACCGGCTCGCCGTTCCACAGGGCGTTGCCGATCCGCGTGCCCTCGGCGTCGAGGCCGACGAACCAGCGCCAGTCCCGGTCCTCGATGCGCTCGACCGGCTCGACGCGGATGTCGACGTGCAGGAGGTGGCGTACCCAGACCTCCATGGCCCGCGCCAGCCCCTCGCGCCCGCGCGGGTTGGTGCCGAGATTGAGCGCCATCGTGAAGGCATCGGAGCGGCTCCAGTAGGTCCAGGCATTGGAATCCTCGAGCACGTCGAGTTCCCCCGCCGGATCCTTGCCGAGCATCGCGACGAGCGGCGACTGGCTCTGCCCCAGCGCGTGGCTCTCGATGACTTCGGCATCGGCGAGCAGCAGGGTGCCGTTGTGGACCGAGGCCCGCTGAGGGCGGAAGAACAGCTCCGCCGCGCGCAGGACGTAGGGATCCTCGCAATCGTCGAGCGCATTGCGCAGGATCAGGTGGACGAGCTGGTTGAGGAAGAGCGGCGGCACGGAGCCCGGCGCATGGCGCACGAGCGAGAGATAGGCGGCCTCGACCGTCGCGGCGGCGAGAAGGCGGTCGCGGAAGGCGAGCATGAAGCTCCAGTTCTCGCGCGCGTCCGGGTCCACGATCGCGTCGATCTCGGCCGGAGACACCGGCCGGCGCGGCGATGCCAACAGGGCGGCGTGAAGGGTGCGCTCCTCGGGACAGGCCTCGTCCGGCGGCATCAGCTCGGGCCGGGCGAGATAGGCGAGCAGCAACTCGTCCGTGACGCCAAGCCCGCCGCCCTCGGTGCGGCGAGTGAGATGGTGGCCGGACGAGACCCAGAATTCACGCATTACATCTCCTCAGGCACCGATGCCGCACAGGGCATCGTCACCGCTTCTCTATCAAACCCGTGAGATCGACGCGCTCCTCCGGCTCCTCGACTTCGATGAACTCGAAGGCGCGCGCATAGGCATGCATCCGGTCCGCGCCGGGTGCAGCACCCTCGCGGCGGTGGAGCGTGCGGAACTGCTCGCGGATCCCGCCGTCTTCCATCGCGCGATGCATCGCGATGGCGGTTCCCACGGGATGGTCGCAGAGGGACTGCGCGAAGGCGACCTCGTCGCGGGCCGCCGCAAGGGCCGCCGCCCGGTCCGGCGCGCCGGCATTCGCGAGGAGCTTGTCCGCAAAGGCCTCGATCAGGCCCCCCACCTCGCCCTCGGCGATCTCGGCCACCTCGACAAGGGTCGAGAAGCCCAAAGTCCTCACGCCCAGGAACCCGGCCCGGAAGGCGGCCCGTTCCTTCGGGAGAAGCTCGGACACATCCGCACCCCAGAACATCACCGAGCCCGGGACAGCCCATTCCCCGGGCTCGGCCGCGCGCGGGAACACGAAGGTGTCGGACGGATCGAGCCGCAGGCAGCGCAACAGACGGGTCATAGCGGCCCCTGACGCTGATGACAGGCGAGCGGCAAGCGGCGTGAAGCTGTCGGCATCAGTCGATCCGCGGCAGGTTGGTTGCAGGATCGAGCCACGCGGCCTCCTGCAACGGCCCGAGCAGCGGCACGCGCTCGGCCCCGCCCGGGCGATGGATCAGGAGGTCGCCGTTTGCGTCGATGCCACGGCGCTCGCCCGCGGTCCGCCTGGGAAGCCGGGCCAGGTAGGTGTCGGCTACCGCCTCGAAGCCCCGCTCGCCCCAGGCATCGAAGGCGACCATCAGGTGGCGGGCGAAGCTCTCGATGACGGCTTCGTGCTCCTCCCGCTCGAAGCCCTCTTCTTGGAGCCAGGTCACCGCCGGATGAGCGCCGGTATCGGAGACCCCGACGGGAACCGCGAGCAGCTGGCCGCCGAAGACGAGCCAGTCCGGGACCTCGCCCTCTCCGCATCCGTCGGGCCAGGCGAGCCGTCCGCCGCCGAGGCGCCCGCCGTCAACCTGCACGGTCGCGGGCCAGGCGAAGGTCACGGATTTCTCCGGCGGCGCGAAGGAGGCCAGCGCATCCGCGATCGCGTTCATTCCGGCAAAGACCGCCCGGCGCGCGGAAGCCAGGGGCTCCTCGGGCTCCAGGACCACGGCGAATTCGAGCACGTCGAAGCGGCGCACCCAGACGAAGGCGCCGGCGCCTTCGTCTGGCGCAATGCGGCACGCATGGGCAAGGGCATCGCCGTGTTCCCTCAGGGACACCAGCCGGTAGGCCGGCGGCAGCGCGAGGGTCGGGGCAGTGACGGCGGCAACCATAAGGGCTTGGCGCTCCGACGGTTTTCCTGCGACGGGAAAGGCCCTGTCGCTGTTTGGATCTGTTCTAGTATAAGTCCCTGAGGAACGCACGCGAGAGGCGTCAAAACGCCTCCGACGAAAGGGTGACCCCGTGACCGCAACCGACCGCATCATCGTGGCCTGCACCTGCGAGGGCACGATGCCGCTCGGCCTCGACGCCATTGCGGCCGGGACGAGCGCCCGAGTCGAGCCCTGCACCCAGGCCTGCCGCGCCGAGATCGACCGGGTCCGCCGCCTTGTCGGAACCGGCGCCTCGCTGACCATCGGCTGCACCCAGGAAGCGCCGCTCTTCACCGAGATCGCGGAGGAGCTCGGGGCCGAGGACCGCGTGATCTTCGCCAATATCCGGGAGCATGCGGGCTGGTCGAACGAGGCCGCGCTCGCGGGCCCCAAGATGGCGGCGCTTCTGGCGGCCGCGGCCGAGCCGACGCCGCCGATCGCGCTCGTCTCCATGGAAAGCCGGGGCGTCACCCTGGTCTACGGCCGGGATGACGCCGCCATCGAGGCCGCGCGACGCCTCGCCGACCGCCTCGACATCACGGTCCTCCTGACGAAGCCGGGCGACGTGACCCCGCCGCGGGCCACGGACTTCCCCATCCTGAAGGGGACCATCACGGGCGCCACCGGCCATCTCGGCGCCTTCGAGCTGCGGGTCGACGACTACGCCCTGCCCTCCCCTTCGTCGCGGAGCCGGCTCGTGTTCGGGGAGTCGCGCAACGGCGCGGCCTCGTCCTGCGACATCGTCCTCGATCTGTCGGGCGGGATGCCCCTGTTTCCCGCGCACGAGCTGCGCAGCGGGTATCTGCGCGCGGATCCGCGCGATCCCGCAGCCGTCGAGCGTGCGATCGGCGAGGCCGCGGGCCTCGTCGGCACCTTCGACAAGCCGCGCTTCATCGGGTTCTCGGAGGGTCTTTGCGCCCATTCGCGCTCGAAGATCACGGGCTGCACCCGCTGCCTCGACCTGTGCCCCACCGGGGCGATCAGCCCGGCGGGCGACCACGTGGCGATCGATCCTTATGTCTGCGCCGGCTGCGGCTCCTGCGCGGCCGCCTGCCCAACCGGCGCGGCCTCCTATGCGTTGCCGCCCGCCGATGCCCTGATCCGGCGGCTCAGGACCCTCGTGAGCACCTACGCCCTCGCGGGCGGACGCAACGCCGTCGTGCTGTTCCACGACGGAGAGCACGGCGCGGCGCTGATCGATGCGCTCGCGCGCTTCGGCAGCGGGCTCCCCGCCAACGTGCTCCCCGTCCGCGTCAACGAGGCCACGCAGGTCGGCCCGGAAGTCATTGCGGCGCTCTTCGCCTACGGCGCCGCGGGCGTCCGGTTCCTGACCCGGGGGAGGCCCAAGCACGATATCTCCGGTCTTCACCGCACGGCAGCAACCGCCAACCTGATCCTCGACGGCCTCGGCTACGGGAGCGGAGTCGTCTCCGTGATCGAGACCGACGATCCGGACGCTCTGCGCGCCGCCCTCGACCGGGCGCCCCTCGGCACCCCGACCCCGAATCCCGGCGGCTTCCAGCCCCACGGCGCGAAGCGTGGCGTGCTGGAGCTCGCCTTCCGGGAACTACACCGGGCCGCGCCGGCGCCCGTCGACGTCGTGGCGCTCCCGGCGGGCGCCCCCTTCGGCGGCCTCGACCACAGGGCGGACGCCTGCACCCTGTGCCTCGCCTGCGTCTCCGCCTGCCCGACCCACGCGCTGACCGACAACACCGAGAAGCCGATGCTGCGCTTCACGGAGTCGCTCTGCGTCCAATGCGGCCTGTGTGCCGCCACCTGCCCGGAGGACGCGATCGGCCTCGTGCCGCAGCTCGACTTCATGGCCTGGCACAACCCGCGACGCCTCCTCAAGGAGGAGGAGCCCTTCCACTGCATCGCCTGCGCCAAGCCGTTCGGCACGAAGAGCACCATCGAACGGGTGGTCCGCAAGCTCCAGGACCAGCACTGGATGTTCTCGGGCACCGCCGGTCAGGAACGGGTGCGGGTGCTGATGATGTGCGAGGATTGCCGCGTCGAGGCCGTCGTGAACGAGAGCTTCGATCCCCACGCCATGCCGCCGCGCCCCAATCCCCGCACCACGGAGGATTACCTGCGCGAACGCGAGGCGGCGCGGCTCAAGTCGGGCGAGCAGGCATAAGGCTCAGCGGGTGGCGCGCTCGAGAAAGCGCACCAGCGCCTCCCGGTCCGCGGCGCTGCCGATCTGCTGCTCGGGCATCTTGGTCCCGGGCGTAAAGCGCGCCGGGCCGACTTCGAACAGCTTTGCGATCGTGTCCGCGTTCCAGACGATGTCGAGCGCCTTCAGGGCCGGCGAAAAATTGTAGCCCGGAGCGGTGGCGATACGCCGGCCGAACACCCCGTGCAGGGTCGGGCCGGCGCGGTTGCCGCCGTCGGGGGTGAGCGTGTGGCAGGCCGCGCAGGCCTGGAAGACCTCGGCACCGCGGTCGCCCTGCAGCCCTGCGAGAAAATCCTCCGGCCGCGCCATCACGACCGCGCCGATATGCTCGCCGTTCAGCATGCTCCAGCGCCGCACGAGGCGGTCGCTCCCGCCGGTGAGGAGTTCAGCGCCGTCCGGACGGAAGGCGAGCGACCAGACCGGGAGCCCCGGACCGACGAGGCGGAACAGGAGCCGGGCTTCGGCCCTGTCGAGCAAGGCCACCGAGCCGCCGACCGAGGCCGCAGCGATCCGGGTCGCGTCCGGCGACAGGGCGAGCGCGATGACGGGCCGCGCCTCCGTCTCGGCCTCGGCGCGGACGGTGCCGTTAGCCCGCAGGATCCGGATCGCACCATCGGCGCCCGCCACCGCGATCTCGCCGTCCGGCGCCACCACCAGGGCATTCAGCGGTGTCGCGAGCTGGTGGGTCGCAGGATCGCCCTCGCTCGGAGGCCAGATCCGCAGGGTCGCGTCGTAACCAGCCGTGGCGAGCCGCCCGTCGGGCAGGAACGCGACCGCATTGACCTGCCCCTGGTGCCCGGAGAGCACCCGCACCGCGCTCCCGTCGAGCGGGGTCACCCGCGCGGTGCCGTCCCAGGAGGCCGAGGCGATGGCCGCCCCGTCCGGCGCGACGCTCAGGGAGACCACGGGCCCTTGATGGCCTTCGATCACCCGCTCGGGCGCAGGCTGCCCCATGCGCCAGAGCGCGATGCGGCCGTCCTCCCCGCCTGTGGCGAAGCGCCCGTCGGGAAGCGCCGCGACCGCATTGACCGCGCCCTCGTGGAAGCGGAGGACGCCCAGCGCCGCGCCGCGCTCGATGTCCCACAGAATCGCGGATTGATCGAAGGAGCCCGACATGGCGAGCCGCCCGTCGGGCGAGATCGCGAGCGCCCGCACCGGCCCGCCGTGGCCGCGTAGCTCCGCGCGGGCGGCCGGAGAGATCAGGAGCGCGAGGACGAGGAGGCACAGGCGGAGCATCGGGGTCCCCGGGTCAAGCGGCGCGGAAGCCGAACGCCTGCAAGGCGGCACGGGTTTCGGGCTCGCGCAGGATGTCGAGAAAAGCCGCGACGGCAGGCTTCGTGCGCCGCTCCGAGGCGAGAGCAAAGTCGTAATGCTCTTCGCCCAAGGGCAGGAAGCCGAGGCCGTAGGGCTCCGCCACGGCCGCGATGGCGACGCCCCAGTCGGCCCGGCCCTGAGCGATTGCGGCGGCCACCGCATTGTGGGATTTCGGCTGGTTCCAGTAGCCTTCCGGCCGCGCACCGCCGAGAAGCCGGTCGATCAGGATACGGGTACCGGCACCCTGGTTGCGGTTGACCATCAGGCAGGCGGGATCGGCGAGCGCCGCCGCGACGGCCTCCTCGGCGCCCCGGCTCGCGAAACGGGGATCGCCCGGCCGGAACACGATGCCCTGCATGCGTCGCCAGCCGGGGACGAGCTCGAGGCCGGGCGCCAGATAGCTCTCGTTGTAGACGCCGGTGGCAGGATCCATGAGATGGATCGGCGCGAGGTCGCACTCGCCCCGCCGCGCCGCGGCGAGTCCGCCCAGCGAGCCCACGGCCATGAGCCGGGCCGAGAAACCGCGCTCCGCGAGCCGTCCCACGAGCGCGTCGAGACCGATGCAATGGCTGCCGAGGATCACGAGGTCGGGCGCTTTGACATGCGGTGTCAGGAGGGTCACGGTCGCGGTGGCGCCCGCGGGCAGGTGATCGGCGAGCGCATCGATCCCGAGAAACCCGTCGGCCTGGGCGAAGGCGGTGATCGACCCCGAGCCTTTCGCGGTCGGGTAAGCCACGAACCCGCCCTCCCGCTCCACCAGGGAGACCATGACGAATTCGGTGCGGCCCAGCTCGGACGCGATCCGGACCGGCACCTTGGCCTGGACCTGAGCCTCCGTCCGCGCCGGCAACCCTGCGAGGATCCGCAGGACAGGCGCCACGATGTCGTGGAATGTGAACATCGCCGAGGTCGGGAAGCCCGGGAGCACCACGACGGGCTTCCCGTCGCACACCGCCAGGCAGAGGGGCTTGCCGGGCTTGAGCGCGACCCCATGGGCCACGATGCCGGGCGTGCCCAGCCGCGCCACGAGACGATGGGTGAGATCCCCCGCACCCTTCGAGGTGCCGCCCGACAGCACCACGCCGTCGCATTCCGAGAAGGCCCGCCGGAGCGCGGCGTCGAGCGCCGCCTCATCGTCCGGGATGGCGCCGTAGGACACGGGCTCCGCGCCGTTCTCCGCAAGCGCCGCCGCGACGATCGGACCGTTGGCATCGTAGATCGCGGCGGGACGCAGCGGCGCGCCGGGCGCCACGAGTTCGTCGCCGGTGGAAAGGACCCCGATCCGCGGCCGGCGATAGACCGGGACGTCCGCGATCCCGCAGGCCGCCAGCATGCCGATCTCACGCGAGCCGATCACGGTGCCCCGCCGCAGCAGAGCCTCCCCCCGGGCGATGTCGGAGCCCGCGAAGGCCACGAAGGCTCCCGGGGCCGGCGCACGGCGCAGGTGGATCGTCGTCCCCTCCTCCAGGGGCTCCGTGTGCTCGATCATCACGACCGCGTCGGCTCCGCGCGGAATCGGACCGCCGGTGGCGATGGGCGTCGCCGTCCCCGGCATGACCGGCAGCGCGGGCGCGGTCCCGCAGGCGATCACCTCCGGGTTGAGGCGCAGCCGTACTGGATTCGCTTCGCCGGCCTCGCCGCAATCGGCGCTGCGCACGGCAAATCCGTCGACGCCGGAGCGGTCGAAGGGCGGGACGTCGCTCGGCGAGGCGATGTCGTCTGCGAGCACACGACCGATCGCGCGGTCGAGCGGGACGCGCTCAGGCTGGACCGGCTTCGGATCGAGAGCGGCCACGAACCGGCGCAGAGCCTCGTCCCGCGGCAGCACGGTGAGGAACTGCTCCTGTCGGATCGCCTCGCCCGCAGGAGGCGGGGCGGGGCGCTGGGCCGGGGGGTGATCCATTAAACCTCTCGGTCGGTCGTGCCTTCCCTTTCGATACCCTCGCAACTGGCGTGAGACCATAGCCCCATGCTGCCGCGCCCACGGCAGGCGCGCTCAAAGCGCGTAAGCCTCCAGGATCTCGCCTTCCTGCAACCCTTCGCTTTCCGGCGGGATCGCGAACCATCCCGTGGCCTGAGCGAGAGCCGGGAGGCTCAAGGCACCGAGGGCAAGCGGCTCGAGCCTGTCGTCCACCCGTCGCACCAGGCCCATGTCCGTGAGCCCGATGGTCGAGGTGAGCTTGCGGGTGAGCCGCCCCCGCACTGATGCCTGCTCCGGCGCCATTCCTGTGAGATGCGCGGCAAGGGGCGCGAGGAGACAATGGCCGACGGCGAACAGCGCCTCCAGGCGCCGGGGAACCACGGTGACCACCTGCGCGCCACGCCGGAAGACCTGGGTGGTCTCGCCGGGCCGGAGCGCGAGGCCCTGAGCGACGGTGTGGAGCCTCTCGGATGCAGGTCCAAGCCCGCGATTCGTGACGGCGAGAACCACCGGCGCCGTGGCCTTGCCCAGAGCCCAGCTCCACTCGGCGTCCGATGGCACAATCGTCTCAGACACCGGCTGCAGACCCGGGATACCGGCGAGGGTGAGGACTTGGTCGAAAGGCTCCTCCCACGTGACTATTTGGCACTCACAGCGCCGAATGGCCGCCTCGCGGATCCCCGCCGCCAAGGCAGCCGCTGCTGCGGACGGGCTCAGAACCCTGCCGGCCCCGGCGAGGGTCTGCCCCGCCACGCCGTCCTCGCCGGTCCGGCGCGCATTCTCGCCCGGGCTTACGGCGGCGACGATCTCGAGGAGAGGCCCCGTGCGGACGGCCCCGTCCGGCGGCAGCACCGCGTCGCAGCCCTCCGGCAGCGGATCGCCCGCCTCGACCCAGGAAAGCTGCGGGACGGGAAGCGGCGCATAGGCCGAAACCCCGACGAGGTCGCGCGAGGCCACCGCGAAACCAGCGCGCAGCGCCAGCGTTTCGGCGGGCACCGGCCTCGGGACGACCAGCGGTTCGGCCAGCACTCCGCCGACCGCATTCCCGACCGGGATGCGCTCGAACGGGAGCGGCCCGCATTCCTCCGTCAATTCGGCGAGCACGGCAGCGAGCGGCCTTACGGCTGCGAGGGGAGACGTCATGGCGACAGGATGCCCACGGACGAGAAACATTTACATTCGGAAGCCGCCAGTGTTCTGTGCCGGCCGCCGCCTGTCCAGCGCACCGAGAACCCACCGCGCATCCATGACCGAGACGACTCTCGATCTGACCGGGCTCAAATGCCCGCTGCCTGCCCTCAAGACCCGCAAGGCGCTGCAGAAGCTGGCGCCGGGCGACCGCCTCGTGGTGACCTGCACCGATCCCCTGGCCGGCATCGACATCCCGAACCTGATCCGGGAAACCGGCGACAGGATCGAGGAGCAGAGCGCCTCGAGCGACAAGCTGGTGTTTCGGATCCTGAAGGCGGTGCCATCCTAGCGCAGCGATCCTTCGACAGACCGCAGCCCGCCATGCGCATGGCGACGAAACGGGCCCGCCTCCACGCCCGAGGACGTGAGCTCCGCGACCGACACCCTATCCTCTACCGCTCAAGCCCGAGACCGGTCGCAGAACGACAAGACCCGGCTTGTGCCGGGTCTCATCAGGGCGACCGACCTGTCGGTCCGGTCAGCGCTTGCCGCGCAGCATATCCTTCAGGCCGCCGATGAAGTTCTGGAAGCGGCCTTCCGTCTTGTCCATCTTGCCTTCGGCCTCGAGCTTTGAATCCCCGAGGAACTGGCCGGCGCCTTCCTTCAGGTTGCCCTTCATGGTCTTCATGCTGCCTTTGGCGCGATCGTCGTCCATGCAAACCTCCTGTTTCGGGCTGATGCCACAGGAGACGAACGCGGCGCGGGAGGCCAAGTTTCCAGGGCGTGGTGCCGCAGCGACGCCATTGCGACGTTCGGCTGTGCTCGAAGCCGTGAAGTCACGCCCTGCCTGCGACGGGATCGCTGTTCAAGCCGCGGACTGGCTCCGGCTGATCGAGGCCAGCTCACTCAGGGCGTCGGTGAGAGCACGCCGAGAGACGGGCTTTTCGAGCCAGAGCACATCCTTGAACTCGGGCGTGTCGGCTTCTGGCTTCAGGCCGGAATAGATTGCGAAGGGCACCGCGCGCCGCTTCAGCTCGCGCGCGAGTTCGACGCTCGATCCGTCGGGGAGCATGATGTCCAGGAGCGCCAGATCCGGTGTCTCGGAATCGAGCGACGCGAGCGCCTGCGCCTTGCGCGCAAAGGGACCGATCACGTCGAACCCCGCCTCCTCCAGCGAGGCTTCGAGCGACATCCCGATCAGGGCTTGGTCTTCGACGATGAGGCAGCGGGGACGACAGGGCATGTCTGGGATCTCTTGTGGCTCATTGCCCCCGACAGCGCAGCTGGCTCTGCTCGGAACGACGGCAAAAAGAAAAGAGCCCCGTTCCACGCTTGGAGCGGGGCAGGATTTCGAGCGGCAACAGGCAACCGGCTGCCACGGTCTCGCCCTCCCGGAGGTCATCGCGATAGGGGCAGAGAGGACATTACCCGAGCGGCAGCCGGCGCGCCTTAACGCAGGTGAAACCATAACATCCGAAAAATCGCATAGCCCGGTCCGATGCCGCTCCAGCCGCCGGCCCAGCTTAGCTCACGTTAATGCGAGCGTCCGTAAGGCTGGCAATGGTGCGGATCAATGACGGTGCCGGCCGGCATCACAGCTGCAGGCACTCTCGCCGCTAAGCCGCTGCGCCCAGGATCACCACCCGTCCGGCAGACCGCGGATGTTTCGTCGCACCCCTTCCCATGTTGAGTAGCATGACCGCGCCCCTCCCCAAGGACCCCGCTCCCGAAACGGACGAAGCCGACCGGACCGCGGAGCCTGCGCTCAATCCGGAGATCCAGCACAGGCTCGGGGCCCTCCTGCGCGGCATGTACGAAGACCTTCTCGACCGGCCGGTTCCGGACCGCTTTCTCGAGATCATCCGGCGCCTCGACGGAAGCCCGGAGGACGGTCGATCGTGACAGCCGAGCCGAACCTCCGCGACGGATTGTTCCTCGTCATTCCCCATCTACGCGCCTTCGCGATCTCGCTCACCGGCAGCCTGGATCATGCCGACGATCTCGTGCAGGAAACCCTGCTGCGGGCCTTGAGCAATCTCGACAAGTTCCAGCCCGGCACCTCTCTCCAGGCCTGGACCTTCACGATTCTGCGCAATCTCTTCCACACCGAGTTCCGCAAACGGCGGCGGGAGGTGGAGGATCCGGACGGGCTCTTCGCCGCCCGGCTTGCCACGCTTCCGGAACAAGGCGCACGGCTCGATTTCCAGGACCTCAGGGCAGCGCTGGCACAGCTGCCCGCCCATCAGCGCGAAGCCCTCCTGCTGGTGGGTGCGGAAGGGCTCTCCTACGAGGAAGCCGCGCGCGTCTGCGGCACGCATCTCGGCACGATCAAGAGCCGCGTGAACCGGGCCCGGACGCGGCTCGCGGAGCTCCTCCACCTTGACTCCATCGACGATCTCGGACCCGACCGCCTGGTTCGCGGCGCCCTGCAGGAAAACCTGTCCGCCCCGTCCTGAACGCAGGGCCACCGCCGCGCGGCGCACCTGCTTGTTCCGCGGAGTCTCCCTCTCCGGCCCGATATCCAAGGGAAGATCGGTCGGGCCGGGCCGAAGGGCCTCTTGAGCTACTCCGCGGCGTGGCTGACCGGTGCCTCGATGATGCAGACGATGCCCTCGGCACGAAACTGCAGGTCGGCCCTGCCGCCGAGATCGGCCGCGAGGCTGCGCTCGATCAGGCGGGATCCGAATCCGCGGCGGCTCGGGACCGACACGGGAGGGCCGCCACTCTCGGTCCACACGAGCCGCATCAGCAAAGGCGTCCCCCCGACCGTGGAAGTGATCGTCACCTGCCCGCCGTCGGTCGAGAGCGAGCCATACTTCACCGCATTGGTGGCGAGCTCCTGCAGCGCCATGGCGAGCGCCAGCGCGCGGTGAGGAGCAAGGCGGAGATCCTCCCCCTCGACCGTGAAACGGCCCTGGCCGAGGCCGCGGAACGGCTCGATCGCCTGCGCGACGATCTCGCGCAAGGAGGCACCCTCCCAACCCTCCCGGGTCAGGACATCGTGCGCACGGGACAAGGCGATGAGCCGCCCCTCGATATCTCGTCTCGCCTGGTCGGTCGTCGCGGCATTGCGGAGCGACTGGAAGGCGATCGATTGCACGGTCGCGAGCGTGTTCTTCACCCGGTGATTCAACTCGTGGATCAGGAGTTGCTGGCGCTCTTCCCAGTGCTTGCGCTCGGTGATGTCGAGGACGACGCCTCGGGAGTGCACCACCCGACCGGTCTCGTCGCGCACATAGGCGCCCCGTCCGGCGACCCAGCGCGTCACGTAGCCCGGCAGGAGGAGGCGGAACTCCATGTCGAACTGGCGCACGGCCGGATCGGCAGCCCCTGCGAAGAGGCGATAGATCTCCTCCAGATCGTCAGGATGGTAGCGGGCCCGCAGATCCTGGAGATTGAGGCTGCGGGTCGGCGGGTAGCCGTAGATTTCGTTCAGCTGCGGGGAGCCCCGCACGTTGCCCGTGGAGTGGTCGACGTCGAAGGTCGCGATCGAGGCTGCGCTCAGCACGTCTCGCAGCTCCGCCTCCCGCTCCTTGAGGGTCTCCTCGACCCGTTTTCGGTCGGTGATGTCGATCTCGACCCCGTCCCACACGCTCTGCCCGTGAGGCATCGGCCGCTGAGCCGAGCTGCGGTGGAACCAGCGTACCTCGCCCGAGGCCACGCGCATCGGGATTTCGATGCTCACATAGCTCTGGTGCGGATCCGCCGCCTGCCGAAGCCGCTCCAGCTCAAGCCGGTACTCGGCGAGGACCTGCCGGTCGAGCACCTCAGCGTCTGCCAAGACGTCCTCAGCGCGTACACCGTGGAGGCGCTCCACGGCCTGGCTCACATAGGTGAAGCGCACGTGCCCGTCCGGGTCGCGGGCCATCTGGTAGACCATGCCGTTCGGGATGTTGTCGGCAATAGTGCGGAGCCGCTCCTCGCTCTCACGCAAGGCTTGCTCGACCGCCCGCCGCCCCGTGATGTCCATGACCGTACCGATGAGCCGATGAGCCTGCCCCTCGGCGAAGAAGGCCTGGCCGCGGCCTGCGATCCACTTGACCGCTCCGGTCGTGAAATCCACGATCCGATGCTCGATCCTGAGCTCGCCTGTACCGGCGGGATCGAGCGCCCGAGCCGCCGCGGCTAGGACCTCGGCGCGATCGGACGGATGCAGGATCTCGACGAAAGTCTCATAAGTCACAGGCGCATGCGGCGGAACGCCGAAAAGACTACGGCAGCGCTCGTCCCAGGTGAGGTCCCGGGTCCCCGGATCGAAGTCCCATGTCCCGAGCTCCGCTGCTTCAAGAGCAAGACGCAGACGGCTCTCGCGGTCGAGTCTCTGCCGCTCGCGTTCGCGCTCCGCTGCTTGCTGCTCGGTAATGTCTCGGAACGAGATTGCGAGCCCGTCACGGAGAGGGATCAGGACCGCGCGCAGGTGCCGGCCTGCATGCAGGCGCGACGGGACATCAATTATGACCGGACCCGGCGCTTCCATGGCGTCGCGCAAGTGCGCTCCGTCTACCGTGCCAGCACGAGACGGGATGAGGTCCCAGTACGACCGTCCCAACGAGTCCTCCGCCCGCATCCCGGCGAAGCGCAGTGCATGGCTGTTCGCCGCAACCACGCGCCAGTCGCGGTCGACGGCGAAGAATGCCTCCCCGGTGTGTTCGCAGTACGCGATAACGGGGCCGAGATCGTCGAGAGTCTGCAAGAAGGGTGTCCCGAGGAACAGACAGGAATGCGCACCTCATCTCCGCATCGCAGAGCGCCGCCGTCAACTGTGAGTTTCCCTGGTTCCCTTGCGTCATACGCCGCTACATGGCAGCACGCTCCCGGACGCTACTCCTGGATGAGAGGGTCGAGATCCACGGGCAGCACCTGGCAATTGGCGAGCCACTGGCCCGTCAGGTGAAAAAAGAAGGTGCCGTGGCCGACGATCGCGATGGTCCGCTCCGGGCGGGCCCGGAGCCAGCCGCGGAAGGCATCCACCCGCTCCTGGAGGCGCTCGATCGGCTCGTAGCAGATGCCGTTCCGGTCGGGCTCACCCTCCTCGTGCCACCACACGTCCGGCAGGTGGCCGAGCGTGAAATGCGGGAACTCGGCCGCCAGCAGCGCCGGAGGGCGCCCGATGTCGCAGCTGCTGCCGCCGTGCTCGCGGTGCAGTGCCTCGACCAGGACGGTCGGGCGGGCCGGATGATCCGCGAACAGGCCCGTGGTGGTCTGCAGCGCCCGGGTGAGCGGCGAGGTCACGACGAGCTCGACGGGGATGTCGCGCACCAGCGCTCTGGCCTCCTGGACCTGACGATGCCCCTCCTCGGTGAGCGGCGCGTCCGGGTGGAACGGATCGACACCCGTGGCCCGGTAGGCGGCGTTGAAGGTGGACTCGCCGTGACGGATGCAGAAGACGGCTTTGCGGGCCATGGGCACGGAACTCTCTGGTGAAGGGACAGGAGGGCGGATCTAGGGACGCGACTTCAGCCCGCTACCGCGGCGCCGATCTCATCGAGGGTCGAGAACAGAAGGGCCGGCTGGTAGGCTCGCAGGAGATCCGGCGTGGCATAGCCCCAGGTCACGGCCCCAAAGGCGAGCCGTTCCGCTGTCGCGGCCTCCATATCCCGCGTCTCGTCGCCGATGCACAGGGTGCGCTCGCGCGGGATCCCGCTCCTGCGCAGCACCTGCCGGAATTTCGCGGCCTTTCCGAAGATCGACGCCCCGCAGGCATAATGCGCGATCAGTCCGGCGTTCGTCGGCCCCAGGATCCGGCGCACGTTCTCCTCGGAGTTCGAGCTCACGATTGCGAGCCTCGTCCCGCGCTCGGCAAGCCGGGCCAGGAGCGCGTCGACCCCGGGGAACAGGGCGATCCGCTCCGCGTCTTGGGCGACGAGCTTGCGCATATGCGCGGCGATCAGCGGCATCTTCCAGGCCGGCACCCCGAGGTACCGCACGATGGCGCGATTGTCCTGTCCGCGCAGCATCGCCTTTTCCTGATCGCTCAAGGTCCGGAAGCCGAAGCGCACGGCCACCTCGTTCAGGATGCCGAGGGTCCAACCGGCACTGTCCGCAAGGGTGCCGTCGAAATCGAAGATGACGAGGTCGTAGCGCATCGCGGCGCTTCCTTGATCCTGGGCGTGAGCGGGGATTGGGGGCGGGAACGCAAGACGGCGCGATCCGGGCCTGCCGGTGCTAGAGATCGCATCAGGGAGCGTCAAGATCTCGGGTCGGCTGGCTCCGGTCAGTGGAGGCGCCCCGCCTTCAGGAAGCGCGCGCGATCCGAGGAGGTGACCGTCACGTCGAAACGGTCGCCCTCGCGCTCGAGGGTCAGGGGCACGTCGACCCCCGCGTTCCCGAGCGACCAGACCTTGCGGTAGAGCTCGGCGAGCGACGGCACCGCTTCGCCCGCCACCGCATGAATGATGTCGCCGACCTGCAGTCCCGCGCGCCGCGCCGGCCCGTCGCCGGCGAGCCCGATAATCGTGACCTGATCGCCCTCGTCCTCCCGCGCGTAGAAGCCGAGCCAGGGCCGGGCCGGGCGGTTCACGCGTCCGAGCGTCAGGAGATCGTCGAGAACGGGTTTGAGGTGATCGATCGGCACGATCATGTTGAGCGGCACGATATGCCCGCCCGCGGCCTGATGCTGGAGCTGCAGCGAGCCGATGCCGAGGAGGTCGCCGCGCGGGCCGATCATCGCGGTGCCGCCCCAATGCGGATGTGCCGGGGCCGTGAAGATCGCATCGTCGAGCAGGTACTCCCAATAGCCGGCGAATTCCTGCCGGGCCACGACCCGGGCCGCGACCGAATGGGCGCGGCCGCCCGCCCCGGCCACCACCACGTCGGTGCCGATCGCAAGCCGATGGGAATCGCCAAGCGCCAGCACCGGGGCGTCGAGGGATCCGAGCGCCTGAACGAGGCCGAAGCCGGTCGCGAAATCGAAGGCGAGCGCATGCCCCTGGACGACGCGGCCCGCATTCGTCGTGAGCCAGACTTCCTGGGCCTCGGTGATGAGATAGCCGATGGTGAGCACGAGACCGTCGGCACGGATGACGACGCCCTGCCCCTCGCGCTCGGTCCCGAGGGTTTCCGCCGTATAGGCGTCAGGCCGAACATGGGCCCTCAGGGACACCACGGCCCCGAGCGCTGACTTGAGATCGTACCCGACACGGTTCGGGTCCGGCTGGAACTCGGGCGGGATCCGCCACTCCTCCGGTGAGGCCATCGCAACTCCTCGGCACGCTGGGCGCCGCTGTCGATCCGGTTCACCCCTCATCTAGGGAGCAGCGCAGCAATCGGTAGATGCAGCGCTGCGGCCGGACCGCGCCGTCCGTCGCTGGGCGAGGCGGCTGCGACGACCCTGCAACGATGCCGCGGGATCATGGAGGACGCAGCTGCGCGACCGGCTCTGCGCCCCATGGAGAGCGAGGGCGGGACCGGGGATGAGCGGCCGCGTCCTAGGCGCCGCCCATCGAGGGTCCGCCCATCGACGGGCCCGCGGGACCGTCCGCTTCCACGCCCATGACGAGGCCTTCGATGTCGTGCTTCTGGGTCACGGGAATGAGCTTGTCGACCACGCGGCAGACCAGGTGCTTGCGGACCAGGGGCGGCAGCGCATCGTAGTAGTCCTGCGTGACCATCATGTCGTGCAGCGCCGCATGGCCCGCGCCGGGCGCGTCGACGCCGAGCACGAGCACGGGGCGCGAGATCGGGGACGGGTGCGCCGTGCCGCGATGGATGGTGAGCGCCGAGCGGCAGGAGATGTCGCCCATGGACGGGTATTTGCGCACGGCCTTCTCGGCGAACTGGGGCCAGATCTCCTGCGGCGGGAACATCTCGTAGTTCCACTCGCGCCCATCGATCCATTGCGTCCCGGGAGCGACCTCGAACGGGCCCATATCCGGGGTCACGTCGACGCCGGTGAGGTTGAAGGCCAGCGAGGTGATGCGGCGCTGCTCGTAGGTTTCGGGCGGCGACGGGAAGTCCCGGTGCCAGGGCTGGTACTTGGCACCCTGGAAGGGTGTGTCGAAGCCGATTTCGACGATCTCGTAATCGGGGCCGAGCACGGCTTCGCAGAGGCCGGCGACCCAGGGGTGGGTGACGAGGTCGACGAAGCCGCGGATGTCCTGCGGGTGGACCTCCACGTACCAGCGGCGGGGTCCGCGTCCGACGGCGCCGCCCGGGCGCTGGATCGCCTCCCAGAACGCCGTCATCATGTCCTCGCGCATGGCCTCGGCCCATTCGCGCGAGAAGGCCCCTTTCAGGCCGGTGATCCCATCCCGGTAGAGGGTGTCGACATGGGCGGCGATGTCGAAGCCCTGGCTGTTCTCGGTGGCGGTCGTCCGCAATTGGCTCGTCACGGGGCGCTCCTCTCATGGTGCCGTCGGCCTTCGGGGCCTTTGCCCTCAGGTTACCAGGGGAAACCGCCCGGCGCGAACCGCGGGTCCCGTCCTGCGCCGGCAGGACGCAGACCGGACGGGTCCGACGGACAGCCCCCCGGCTCTCGGCCGTCCTCCACAAACTGGTGCTCCGTCCGCGCGCTTCCAGCGGAGCCGTTCCCTTATCGGCCGCAACCCGTCGCCTGCAATCGAGCCGGGGCGCGTCAGCCGGCCCACTTCCAGCGGAGCCGCTTCAGATCGCCCGCGATGATCCGGGCCGCGTTGTGACCCGGCGCGCCGGTGACGCCTCCTCCCGGATGGGCTCCCGCGCCGCAATGGTAGAGGCCGCGCAGGGGTCCCCGGTAATCGGCATGGCCAAGCATGGGGCGGGCGGAGAAGATCTGGTCGAGCGAGAGCGCGCCGTGGAAGATATCCCCGCCCGTGAGGCCGAAGATCCGCTCGAGGTCGAGCGGGCTGAGCACCTGGCGCCCGATGACGCTCGCCTCGAAGCCTGGGGCGAAGCGGTCGACGGTCGCGATCATGAGATCGGCCACCGCCTCGCGGTGGTCGTCCCAGGATTGTCCGTCCGGGAGCTCCGGCGCCACGTGCTGGCAGAACAGGCTCGCGACATGGGCACCCTTGGGCGCGAGGCTGTCGTCGAGGGTCGAGGGGATCAGCATCTCGACGATCGGCTCCCGGCTCCAGCCGTGGGCACGGGCGTCCTGATAGGCCCGGTCCATATAGGCGAGGCTCGGAGCCAGGATGATGCCGGCGGTGTGGTGGTCGGCGATCGCGCGTCCCGGCAGCGCGGAGAAGCTCGGCAGCTCCGAGAGCGCGACGTTGATGCGGAACGTGCCTGAGCCGCAGCGCCAGCGCCGCATGCGCGCCAGGAAATCGGCCGGGAGGGCCTCCTCCGGCACGAGTCGCGTATAGAGGAGCCGCGGCGTCACATTGGCGGCGACCGCCCTCGCCCGGATCGTCCGCCCGTCCTCCAGGACCACCCCGGACACCCCGTCGCGCTCGACGATCACCTCGCGCACGGGCGCGTCGGTCTCGATGTCCACCCCGGCCGCCCTGGCGGCCTTGGCCATGGCCTGCGTGATCGCTCCCATGCCGCCGATAGCATGACCCCAGGCGCCCTTCTTGCCGTTCACCTCCCCGAAGGCGTGGTGGAGGAGCACGTAGGCGGTGCCCGGCGTGTAGGGGCTGGCGTAATTGCCGACGACCGCATCGAATCCGTAGAGCGCCTTGACGAGGTCGCCCTCGAACCAGCCGTCGAGGTAATCCCCGGCGGATTTCGTGAAGAGATCGAGCAGGGCGCGGCGCTCTCCCATGGAGAGACGGCCGAGGTCCCGCCCGAGGCCGGCCGCCTTCAAGAGCTGGCCGAGGGTGCGAGCATTGAGCCCTTCGACGACGTTGGGCGGCGCCCGCAGGACGAGGCCGCGCAGCACGTCCGCAATCGCCTCGATCTCGGCCCCGAACGCGTCGTAGCGCTCCGCATCCCGCGGCGAGTGCCGCGCGACCTCGGCCTTGGTCCGGCCCTCGCCGGCGAGCAGGTGGCGCCCGTCGAGCGACGGCAGGAAGTTCGCGGCCCGGCGCTCGACGATCTCGAGGCCGTGCTCGTGCAGCCTGAGGTCCCGGATCACCTTCGGGTTGAGGAGGCTCACCGTGTAGGAGGCGACGGAGTTGCGGAAGCCCGGGTGGAACTCCTCGGTGACTGCGGCGCCCCCGACGACTCCGCGCCGCTCCACGACCTTCACCTTCAGGCCGGCCATGCCGAGATAGGCCGCGCAGGTGAGCCCGTTATGCCCACCGCCGATGACGACGACGTCAACGGAATCCGCTGCCATGGCCCTGCCCTCCCCTGCGGCCCGCCGCACGGGCCGGTTTGGCGTTGCAGGGGTGCAAAGGTCAATGGGCAGCATTGTCCCGGCTTTTGCCGACCCCGTTCTCGCAATCTGCCGCCGGCAGGCCTAGCTACGGGCGGACGAACACGGGACGAGGACAGCCATGGGGCTCCTGATCGACGGCATCTGGCACGACCAATGGTACGACACGAAGAGCACCGGCGGGCGTTTCGTGCGCAAGGACTCCGCCTTCCGGAACTGGATCACCGCGGACGGCTCCCCCGGCCCCACGGGCGAAGGCGGGTTCAAGGCGGAAGCGGGGCGCTACCATCTCTACGTCTCGCTCGCCTGTCCCTGGGCGCACCGGACCCTGATCTTCCGCACGCTCAAGGGCCTGGAGGAGATGATCCCGGTCTCCGTGGTCCACTGGATCATGCGGGAGAAGGGCTGGACCTTCGAGGACGGGCCCGGGGTCGTGCGGGACCCGATCAACGGCGCGCGCCTCCTGCACGAGGTCTACACGGCCGCGAAGCCCGACTACACGGGCCGGGTCACCGTGCCGGTGCTGTGGGACAGGGTGAGGGGCACGATCGTCAACAACGAATCCGCGGAGATCATCCGCATGCTGAACTCGGCCTTCGACGCGGTTGGCGCGAAGCCGGGCGACTACTACCCGGAAGACCTCCGGGAGGAGATCGATCGCCTCAACGCGCGGATCTACGACACCGTCAACAACGGGGTCTACAAGGCGGGTTTCGCGACCACGCAGGAGGCCTATGAGGAGGCTGTCGTACAGCTCTTCGAGAGCCTCGACTGGCTCGACGAACGCCTCGCGACCCGCCGGTTCCTCCTCGGCTCACGGCAGACGGAAGCGGACTGGCGGCTCTTCACCACGCTCGTCCGCTTCGATCCGGTCTATGTCGGCCACTTCAAGTGCAACCTGCGCCGCATCGCCGATTACCCGAACCTCTCCGGGTATCTGCGCGACCTGTATCAGACGCCGGGGGTGCCCGAGACCGTCAACATGCGGCACATCAAAGGCCACTATTACGAGAGCCACGCCACCATCAACCCGACCGGCGTGGTGCCTTTGGGCCCCATCCTCGACCTCGACGCGCCGCATGGGCGGGAGCGGCTGGCCTAAAGAAAGGCCCAGATTCCCCAACGAGAAATCAAGAACGTCGCTAACCCTCCAGCGCCCCCATCATCTCGACCCGCGTCGCATGCCGGCCGCCCTCGAACTGGGCGGTCAGGAACGCATCGACGATATCGAGCGCCAGCCCTTCGCCCACCACGCGCATGCCAATCGCCAGCATGTTGGCGTCGTTGTGCTGGCGGATCATGCGGGCAGAGAACGTGTCGGCGCAGACGCCGCAACGGATGCCCTTGACCTTGTTGGCCGCCATCATGTTGCCCTGACCGGTGCCGCATAGAACG
>JAESFH010000083.1_pt1 | contig 93819 bp, 87 predicted proteins | sample 9269381 | NCBI WGS metagenome assembly JAESFH01 (sample SAMN14504062, study PRJNA617094) | algae metagenome | isolation source: Aphanothece sp. CMT-3BRIN-NPC111 and co-occurring heterotrophs from well... | place: USA: Clark Mountains Wilderness, California | collected 2010-04-18
ACTTCGCCAAGTTCGGTGTGATCCTGGCGCTCAAGCGCGACGGCGAGTACATGCCCGTGCGCGACAAGGGACCGCTCTTCATCGTCTACCCCTACGACAGCAAGCCCGAGCTCAAGAGCCAGACCTATTACGGACGCTCCGCTTGGCAGCTCAAGCGGCTGGAAATCACCGAATAGCCGATTTCTTGGACGCCTGGTTCCAGCACTGCCGATAGCGTACGGTTTCGAATCTCTGAAGCAGTATGGCGCGTTGGAGCGGCCGGCCGCGGTCCGTCCCTCCTGTTGATTCCGCCGGTCGGGGCAGCCCCAGACGCGGGCTTTCGGGTCGGGAGCCAATATCCACTAGCGACCTGTCCGGCTCACCCGAAGGGCCGGCCGCGCATGGCGCGAACCACCACGCGGACCACGAACCAGGCGCAGGCATAGACGCCGAACGCGATCAGCCCGTACAGGGAAGCGGTCTCGTAGAAGCTCATGGATCAACCCCGTCGTTGCAATCGGCGCTTTCGGGATACGCCCAAGCATACAAGCAGCGCTTGTGTCGGCAAATTCCTAGCTTGGCCGTTTTGGCAGCGCAAGCCAGTCCTTGCTCCTACGGCGGGTAGGAGGGTTCATTCTGCAGCGCAGAGTCGGCGCTCCCTTGACGCGGGCGGCCTCTGTGCGATGTCCCCGGCAGGTCAACCCATGGAGCTGCCATGCGCATCGTAGCCGTCCGCGACATCGTCGCGCCGATCCGGTCTCAGATCGCCAACGCCTATATCGACTTCTCGGCCATGACAGCGAGCGTGCTCGCGATCGTGACCGACCGGGTCGTGGACGGGCGTCCGGTCGTGGGTTTCGGCTTCAACTCGAACGGGCGCTATGCGCCGCAAGGTCTTCTGCGCGAGCGCTTCATCCCGCGCCTCCTCGCCGCGAAGCCCGAGGAGATCCAGGGCGACGACGGGCTCATCGACCCGCACAAGGCCTGGTCGGTCTGTATGCGCAACGAGAAGCCGGGCGGGCATGGCGAGCGCTCGGTCGCCATGGGCGTCATCGACATGGCCCTCTGGGATGCGCTCGCCAAAGCGCAGGGCGTGCCGCTCTGGCGGTTGCTGGCCGACCGCTACAACGGCGGCAACGCGGACGAGACCGCCTGGGTCTACGCGGCGGGCGGCTATTACTACCCCGGCAAGGGCGTGAGCGACCTTCAGGACGAGATGCGCTCCTACCTCGACCGCGGCTACTCGACCGTGAAGATGAAGGTCGGCCTCGTTCCCCTGCGCGACGACCTCGAGCGCATCGAGGCGGTGCTGGACGTGCTGGGCGGGGACGGCAGCCGGCTCTGCGTTGACGTCAACGGGCGCTTTACGTTGGAAGAGGCGATCGAATTCGGCCACGCCATCGCTCCCTACGGCCTGCGCTGGTACGAGGAGCCGCTCGACCCGCTCGATTACCTGGCCCATGCGGCGCTCGCGACCGTCTACCGGCCGACGCTGGCGACCGGCGAGAACCTGTTCTCCATGCAGGATGCCCGCAACCTGATCCGGCACGGCGGTCTGCGGCCCGACCGCGACATCCTGCAGTTCGACCCGGCGCTGTCCTATGGACTCGTGGAGTACCTGCGCACCCGCGACATGATGCTGGCGCACGGCTGGTCGCCGCGGCGCTGCGTGCCGCATGGCGGACACCAGTTCGCGCTCAACATCGCGGTCGGCCTGGGGCTCGGCGGCAACGAGAGCTACCCGGACGTGTTCGCGCCCTTCGGGGGCTTCGCCGATCAGGTTCCGGTGCGGGACAGCCGGGTCGCGATGCCGGACGTGCCAGGCATCGGCTTCGAGGCCAAGCAGGCGCTCTACGAGGTCATGCGGCCCCTGGAACAGGGCTGAGCGTCGATCGTCACAGCATCTCGAGCGGCCGCCTGCGCCGGGGCGGCGGGAAGGCCGCATCGATCGCCTGCAGATCCTCGGGCGAGAGCGCGATCGAAAGAGCCTTGTGATTGTCGCGGACGTGATCGGGGCTCGAGGCCTTCGGGATCGCGATTACGTCCGGGCGGCGCAGGAGCCAGGCGAGCGCGATCTGGAACGCACTCGCGTCGTGCCGGCGCGCGATCTCCTGCAGGGCGCCGGTCCGGGGGAGGCGGCCCTGCTCCACGGGGCTGTAGGCCATGAGCGGCATGCGGCGTCCGCTCATCCAGGGGATGAGGTCGAACTCCGGTCCCCGGCGCATCAGGTTGTAGAGCACCTGGTTCGTGGCGCAGCGCCCGCCGTCGGGCACGCCCTCGAGCTCGTCCATATCGTCCGTATCGAGGTTGCTGACGCCCCAGTGCCGGATCTTGCCGGCGCGGCGCAGGTCCTCGAAGCCCGCCACCGTGTCGGCCAGCGGGACGCCGCCGCGCCAGTGCAGGAGATACAGGTCGAGCCGGTCCGTCTTGAGGCGCTTCAGGGACCGCTCGCAGGCCTGGACGACGTCACGGCGGCTGGCGTTGTGGGGATAGACCTTGCTGACGAGGAAGACCTCGTCGCGCCGCCCGGCGATCGCCTCAGCGACGAGCTCCTCGGCCGCACCTTCGCCGTACATCTCGGCCGTATCGATCAGGGTCATGCCGAGATCGAGCCCGAGCCTCAGGGACGCGATCTCCTCGGCGCGGCGGCCGGCACGTTCGGCCATCTGCCAGGTGCCTTGACCCAGCGCAGGCACGGTCTCGCCGTCGGGCAGGGTCACAGTCCGGTCCATGTCGCGTTCTCCCGGTCAGGTCCGAATGACGATCTTCCCGAAATGGTCTCCTTCTTCCATCGTCCGGAAGGCGAGGGGAGCCTCGTGGAAGTCGATAATATGGCTGATCACCGGCTCGAGGCCGTGACGGGTGATTGCGCGCAGCATGGCCTCGAAGGCCTCGCGGTCGCCGCAGGTGATGCCCTGGAGCCGGACCTGCCGCATGACCGCGAGCGGCAGGGTCACGGTCGCGGCGGCGCCACCCAGCACGCCGACGAGGGCGATGGTGCCGCCGGGGCGGATCGCGCGCAGGGACGCGTCGAGGGTCGCGGCACCGCCGACATCCACGATGAGGTCGAGGCGGCCGCCGGCGGCATCGCGGGCATGCCGTGCCCAGTGCGGGTCCGTGCGGTAGTTCAGGACCGCTTCGGCGCCAAGGTCCCGCAGGCGCTCGGCCTTCGCCTCCGACGAGGTCGTCGCAATCACGCGGGCGCCCGCGAGCCGCGCGAACTGCAGCGCGAAGATCGAGACTCCGCCGGTGCCCTGCACCAGCACCGTGTCCCCGGGCCTAAGGTCGCGCACAGCCGACCAGGCGGTCAGCGCGGCGCAGGGCAGCGTGGACGCGGCCTCGAAGCTCACCGAGTCGGGGAGGGGCAAAAGAGCCGCCTCGGGCAGGATGGTGAATTCCTGCAGCGTGCCGTCTCCGCCCGCGCCGCCGAGCGCGGTCGCGAGCTTCTCGCTCGTGGGCTCGCCTGAGATCCATCCGGTGAAGAAATGTGCCACAACCCGGTCGCCTGGCGCGAACCGCGCCACGCCAGGCCCCACCGCCTCGACGGTGCCGCTCGCATCCGAACACGGGACCACGGGCAGGGGCTGGCGCGGGTTGTAGATCCCCTGCACGAGCAGCACATCCCGTCGATTGAGGCTCACGGCTCGTACCCGGACCAGCACCTCACCGTAACGGGGCGTCGGCGTGTCCCGTTCGACGATGGTCAAGTGGTCCAGGCCGAAGCTCGGGGCGATGACGGCTCTATGGGGCATGAGAGGATCTTAGGGTCGATCAGCCCGCTGCCCAGCGGCGCGGCGTTTCGTTGATTTCATCCGGCGTCGATGGTGCGAAGGTCCAGCGCGTCGATCATCCGGCTGCGCTCCGCCTCCCGCTCCTTGAGGGTCGCGACGAGTTCGTCGAGCGTGCTGGCATGGGTCCCGAGGAGCGAGAGTCCGGCCAAGATGGCAGTCAGGGCGGAGAAGAAGGCCATCGGCTGAAAGCGGAGGAGCCCGAGCGCGAGGCAAAGGAGAACGACTCCCCCTGCTGCGGCGGCAACCTTCGAGGCCAGCATGATCTTGCGACAACGCTCGGCCGATACCGCCAAACGCTCCATCTCGCTCTCGACCTCTTGGATCTGTCGGCGCTGGTCGAACATCGCGGTAACTTCCTCAGAGGCGGCCTCTCGGGACGGGTCCGTTCAAGCCCGACAATTCCGATCTTCGAAGCCGTCAGGCATAGACCTACCCGGCACATGTAAGCGGTCGCAGCGCTAGCGGCCAAGGGCCTCCTGCGCCCGCCCATGAAACAACCGGGACGCCTGCCGAGTTGGGCTGGTGATCGGCCGGGAGCGAGAGCCATGAGCGCGCTGAACCGGCCACCCCTGATTCCACAGGTTAGCCGTCCAGCGCTGGCCCGGAGGTGCGTGATGAAGTGGACGATACGGATCGGCGCTCTGCTCTGCCTGGTACTTCCCGCCGGAGCCGCGGAGGCTCAGGCCCTGAAGCCCGAGCAGATCAAGGAGGCCAAGGCCTCCGACAAGGCGGAGTCGCGCGCCTTGTCCGCCAAGGTGCAGATCCTCCTCGACCGCGCCCGCTTCTCGCCGGGCGTGATCGACGGGCGAGGCGGGGAGAACGTCGACAACGCGCTCGAGGCCTTCCGGAAGGCGAACGGACTCGATGCCAAGGGCAAAGGCGTCGACGAGCCGACCCTCGCCAAGCTCGCCGAAATCGCCAAGGAGGCCAGCGATCCGGTCGTCACGGAATACACGATCACGGACGAAGACGTGAAGGGACCCTTCGCGAAGGACATCCCCGACAGCCTCGAGGAGCAGGGCAAGCTCGATCGACTCGCCTATATCGGACCTGTGGAGCTGCTGGCCGAGCGCTTCCATATGGACGAAGACTTTCTGAAGGAACTGAATCCGGGGAAGGATTTCGCCAAGGCAGGTACCACCATTACCGTCGCGAACGTGAAGGCCGGCGCACCGGAGAGCCGCCCCGGCGCCGTGAAGCGCATCGAGGTCGACAAGGCCGAGAAGCAGCTGCGTGCCTATGGGGAGGGCGACAAGCTCATCGCGGTCTTCCCGGCGACGATCGGGAGCACCTCGCGGCCCGCGCCGACCGGCACGCTCGAGATCAAGGGTGTGGCCAGGAATCCCGACTACACCTACAACCCGGAATACAAGTTCGAGGGCGTCAAGACCGACAAGCCCTTCAAGATCGCGCCCGGCCCCAACAACCCGGTCGGCTCGACCTGGATCGACCTCTCCAAGGAGGGCTACGGCATCCACGGCACGCCCGAACCCTCCAAGATCGGCAAGACGGCGTCGCATGGCTGCGTCCGCCTCACCAACTGGGACGTGGAAGCGCTCGGCCAGATGGTGAAGCCGGGGATCAAGGTCGAGTTTCTGACGAAGTCCTGACGGCGTTCTCCTGCCGTCCTTGCTCCGCGCGGCCTCACAGGGGCCGCGCGGCGCATCACTGCGCGGCCAGCGAGAAGATCGCAGAGGCTAAGTTCAGCAAGGCAACGGAGAACAGAAGCGGCCCGACGGGCGAACGCATGCCCTGCTCCCGGAAGAAGTCCTCGGCCTCGGTGCGCGGCAGAACTCTTGCGCGGCGAAGAAGGAGCGACATTGTCGTTCTCCTGCAGAGATTAGCAGTGTCCGCGACCATGCGCCGGCTTAGGCCGTTGTGATGTGCGCGGACGCACATAGACGATGCCGGGGCGTCGTCCGCACCCGGGATAGCGGACGGGGCCCGTTCCTCCCAGTTGATCCGGTCCGCCGCGCATGCTCGAAGAGCCCGATGCCGCCCGGTGCGGCGACCATCGTCTCCGGGGCGCGCGGCACCAGATGACCCTTTACGAAAGATCTCCTTCCGGCCTCGTTCTCGCCTGCGACGTCGGCGGCACGAGCCTCAGGGTCGGGCTCGTCGGCGAAGACGGGATGGTGGAAGCTGCATCCGTGCCGATGGAGACCCCGCTCCACGCGTCAGGCTGGTCCGAAGTGGCGGCGGAGTCCTGGCTTGCCGCCTTCGCGGAGGCCGCCCGGGACCTGGCAGGCCGCGCGCCGGGGGCCTGGCGCCAGGTCATGGCCATCGCGATCTGCGGCATGACGCGGACCCAGATCCTCGTCGACGAAACCGGGCGGCCCGTCCGGCCCGCGCTCACCTGGCGCGACACGCGCGCCGGCGATGTGGCGCGGTCCCTGGCGGGGCAAATGCAAGGCGAGACGATCGATGCGTTCCACCCGGCCGCCCGCCTCGCCTGGGTGGAGGCGCACGAGCCCGACGCGATGGCCCGCGCCCACCGGGTCGTCGAGCCGAAGGACTACCTCGCAGGCGCACTGACGGGTCGGCTCGCGAGCGATCCCGTCGCCCTGGCCCGCCTCGTCGCGGCGACGCAGGACGCCTCACCGGTTCGGCACTTTGCGCGGCTCATCCCCGATCTCCTCGCCCCGGCCTCGATCATCGCACCGGTGCGAGCCGGCTTGGCCCCGCCTTTCGCGGCGCTCGCGGGGCGGCCCGTCGTCATGGTCTCGAACGACACATGGGCGGCGGTGCTCGGGCTCGGCGCCCTCCGGCACGGAGCGGCCTACAACATCTCCGGGACGAGCGAGGTGTTCGGGGTCGTCGCGGACCGACCGGCAGCCGCCGAGGGGCTGCTCACGGTCGATTGGGGCGCAGGCCTCTTCCAGCTCGGGGGGCCGAGCCAGAACGGGGCCAACGTGATCCCTTGGCTCCTGTCACTCACGGGGGGCGACGCCGCCGCGATCGATGACGGCCTGAACCGGCTCCTCTCCGGGCCTCGGCACGGCGAGCCGCTGCTCTTCCTGCCCTTTCTGCAGGGCGAGCGCGTGCCTTACTGGGATCCGGCTCTGCGTGGAGCTTTCCTGGGCCTGAGCCGCCACCACGGCGCGACCGATCTCGCCTGGGCGGTCCTGGAGGCGACCGCGCTCTCCAACCGGGTGATCCTGGAACGCGCCGAGGAGGCCCTCGGCACGAAAGTCCCGGAGATCCGCCTCGGCGGCGGCGCGGCGCGCAATGCGGCATGGAACCAGATCAGGGCCGACATCGCAGGTCGTCCGGTGGCGGTCGGCGAGGCTGGCGAGCCCGGGCTCGTGGGCTGCGCGGCCTGCGCGCTCACGGCAATCGGGCGGTATGCCGATCTCGATGAGGCGCAGGACCGCCTCGCCCCCGGAACGGCGCGGTTCGATCCGAGGCCCGATCGCAGGGCTTATGCCGATATGCTCTTCGCACTCCACAAGCGGGCCGTGACAGCCACGAGCGCGCTGTCGAACGCCTTGTCGCGCCTGTCGGTACCCACGGACCTCTCCCTTTCCTGACCGGGCCGGTCTATGGAGGGTCGCTTCTGCTCTTCGATCCCACCCGTCCGGGGCCTGCATGCGTTCGATCCTGTCCGTCTACGGCACCGCACTGGCGGGTCTGCTCGTCATCCTGGTCTTCTCGGTCGCGGCCCCTGCCTTCGCGACGCCGGCCAACCTCGCGATCGTCCTGAAGGAGACGAGCTTTCTCGCGATCCTGGCGCTCGGTTTCGCGCTCGCGCTCGTCACCGCCGAACTCGATCTCTCGATCGCGGAGGTCGCGAGCCTGTCGGCCGTCGTCTCTGGCGCGCTGATCCATGGCGGGCAGGCGCCCTGGCTTGCCGTCCTCGCCGGCCTTATCGTCGGGCTTGCGGCGGGCTGCGCCAACGGCATGGCCGTGACGGTCCTGAAGGTGCCCTCGCTGATCGCGACCCTCGGCACTGCGGCTGTCGCCAAGGGCCTCGCCTTCATGATCACGCAGGGCGTGTCGTTCGTGGGGCGCTGGCCGGCATCATTTACCGGGCTCGCCCGCGGCTCGTGGCTCGGGGTATCAAGCCTTGCCTGGTGGCTCATCGGCGTCGCGCTTTGCGTCTATCTCCTCGTCAACTGGACGCGTGCGGGCGCGCACCTCGTCGCAACGGGGGAGGCCGAGGAAGCCGCCCGGCTCGCCGGCGTGCGCACCGCCCGCATGAAGCGCACGGCGCTGATCCTCGCCGGTGGCCTTGCCGGCCTCACCGGTGTGCTCCTGGCCGCGAGCGTTTCGTCCGCGGCGCCCGCGATGGCGGGCGACCACTTCCTCTATGCCATCGCGGCGGTGCTGCTCGGCATGACCATGTTCGAGCCCGGGCGTCCCAACGTGCCCGGCACGCTTGTCGCCGCCTTCACCCTCAAGGCGCTCGGCAACGGGCTCGTGCTCATGGGCGCCGCCTATTACGTCCAGGATATCGTGCTGGGCCTCATCATCGTGGGATCCGTCGCGCTCTCGGCGGTGGCGATGCGCCGGGCCGCTTTCGTGAAAAAACTGAGCTTCCGCACGACGTGACACCGCGTTGCGGTATGGCTGCGGGTCACTAAGATGGCCGGAAACGCCAAAGGGGATACGACCATGAAGACCCTGCTCTCGACCGCGGCTCTCGTCGCGGGCCTTGCTCTTGCCGGCCTCTCGAACACCGCCGCCCAGGCGTTCGACCTCGCGATCGTCGGTTTCCAGATGTCCTCCGAGACTCATGCCCGCGTCGCCAATGCGGCGGCTGAGGCCGCCAAGGCCAGGAACTGGACCGTGTCGATCCTCAACTCGGAAGGGTCCCTGCCGAAGCACGCGGACCAGCTCGACACCCTGATCCAGAAGAAGCCCGACGCCATCCTGGTCGCCATGGGCAAGCCCGTCGAGGCCGAGGCCCAGCTCCAGAAGGCCAAGGAGGCCGGGATCCCGGTCATCACCGTCATGGCGGGTGCGAGCCCCCACACCCTCGTGGACATCCAGGTCAACGAATACAAGGTCGGCGCGGAGGCCGCGCTCTGGCTCCTCGGGCAGCTCGGATATCAGGGCGACATCATCACCCAGCGTTTCGAAGGGAATGTGGGCACGCGCATTCGCGGCAAGGTGCTCGATGCGGTGCTGTCCGAGAACACCGGCGTGAAGGTGGTGGGCACCCACACGATGGCCCGCACCCAGAGCTGGCGCGACGACGTGCGCAGCGGCATGCAGGCCCTGCTCCTGCGCAACCAGGGCAAGGTGAAGGGCATCTGGGCCTCCTTCGACGGTCAGGCCTACGTGATCGACGACATGCTGAATGCGCAGGGCGCCAAGAAGGGCGACATCGCGTTCGTCTCGATCGACGGCGGCCCGGAAACCTATCGCCGCATCGCCGATCCGGACTCGACCCTCATGGCGACCGTCACGATCCCCTTCGAGGAGATGGGCAAGAAGGCCGTCGAAGCGCTCGATACGGTGGCGGTGCGCAAGCAGCCGGTCTCGGCCGTCGCGAACGGGCCTTACCTCTTCCTCGATGCGGTGCTGGTGGATGCCCGCAACGTGAAGCAGTTCCTCCAGCAGAACTGATCAGGGCTCATACCCTGCGTCCCGCCCCTCGGCCGATCGCGAAACCGTTCATGACACCGCTTCTCGCCCTCGACGGCATCACCAAAGCCTACGGTGCCGTCGAGGCTCTCAAAGGCGTGGATCTCGAGATCCGCTCCGGCGAGGTCCTGGCTCTGTGCGGCGACAACGGCGCGGGGAAGTCCAGCCTGATCAAGATCGTCTCGGGCGCCCAGGAGCCGACGGGCGGAACGATCTTCTTGCGCGGGGAGCCCGTCACCCTCGGCTCGCCACAAGCGGCGCTGAAGCGGGGCATCGCGACGATCTATCAGGATCTCGCTCTCGCCCCGCGCCTCTCGATCGCGCAGAACGTCTTTCTCGGCTCCGAGCTGACCCGGCCGGTCCTCGGCGTGCCTTTCCTGCGCCGCCTCGACAAGCGCAGCATGGCGGAGCGCGCGCGGGGTTTCCTCGCACGCCTGTCGGTCTCGATCGACGACATGAGCACGCCGGTCGAGCGCCTGTCGGGCGGCCAGCGTCAGGCGGTCGCGATCAGCCGCGCGCTGCTGTGGGACGCAGACCTCATCATCATGGACGAGCCGACCGCCGCGCTCGGCGTGAAGGAGACCGCGCAGGTGCTCGACCTGATCCGCGCGCTTCATGCGGAGGGCCGCACCGTCCTGCTCATCAGCCACAACATGGCGGACGTGGCGGCGATCGCGACCCGGGTCGCGATCCTGAAGAGCGGCCGCAAGGTGGTCGACCGGGCGATCGACGGCCTGCGCCCCGACGACCTCGCCCACATGATCATGACTGGTGTCGGATAGGCCTGTACGACCCGTGTCGCCACCCAGGAAAGGTCAGTGGCCCCGGTCGGCCGCTCCGTCGCGCCGGCGGGTCAGCGCGGCGAAAACCCGACGGGCTCAGTAGAGCGCGCCGTCCGGCCTGCAATCGAAGGGCTCAGTAGAGCGCGCCGTCCGGCCTGCAATCGAAGGGCTGGGACAGGATACTGGGGTGCGAAGCAGACCGGGCCGACGTGTCGAGCCACATATGCCCGCGGCTCGGGCTCAGGATGATGCCGAGGCGGGGATCGCGCTCGTTACGGCCGTTGAACCAGAGGTCCCCAGTCGAGTCGAGCGTATAGCGGACCACTTCGCGACCGCCGCTGGAATCGACCAGAATGAATTTCGCTTGCGGCTCGACCCGCACCCGGACCTGGGCGTTCACGGCGCTTCCCGCACCCTCGCCGGCGGCCCAGCAGGTGAAAGATTGGGGAATTCCACGAGCCAGGATCGCTTCGCGGCTCCGCGTCGCGTCGGCCGGGGGGTCGACGGGCCATGTCACGGGCGGGCGGGGCCTCGGTCCACCGGCTGAAGGCCCGTCGCTCCAAGCGGGGGCCATGCGGGCCGCTAGTGCATCGGGCCGCGTGGTTCCGGGCCACGTCACCGGCGCGACAGAGGTCCCGCGCGGTACGACCGGAAGCGTGGGCGCAGCGCTGGACGAATGCAAGCCCCCATCGGGGCAATCGGGCGAGCCGTCCCGCCGGTACCGCAATCCGATCCCACCTTGGGGCGTCACGATATAGACGCAGCCCTGGTCCGGGTCGCGCCAATACTGGGGCTCCTGAGCCGCAAGCGGCATGGAACCCACGAGCAGGGCAAGGAGAGCGGTCCGGGCGCGCGACATGGTTAATTTTATTAAACTGCCAAGTTTGTCTGCCTGCAACCTGTATTCTTTAGAATGCCCTGGATTGTGCACGCTTTATGAGGTGCACGGGGAATACGGACGGTCCGGCAGATGCCGCCCGACGTCCGCTGCCATTCCGGGTCGGCCGGCCCGGGCGCCGGGTCGGGTGAGCGCACCGTGCCCAGGCTGTAGGAGCCATGTAGCACCACGGCTGCCGCCGTGGGGCCGCGTTAGCGGTCCATTAACCGAGACCCTTCATCATCGTTAACCATCGGGTCTCGGATTTCCGGTGGAGCCGCATGTCCAAAGCTCACGCGTTTTTGTGGGAGTCCCATCCGGATGAGGTGGCTCCCTACGATCAGCCATATGCCTCTCGGGGCGCTGCGCGCCCATCTGTGCGCACCCTGGCCGGAGGGCATGATCCCGCCCGTCGGGACTGGTCGGCTGCGCTCGACGCCATCGCCCGGGCTGCGCATCAGCATCATGCCCGCAAGGAAGAGCTGCGCGAACTCGAGACGCGCGTCCACGACCGGCTGACGCGGTTGGAAACGGAACTCGTCCATGCGGAGAGCCGCGCCCAGGCCGCCGAACGCCGGGCCCAGGACGCCGAGCGTCGGGCGGCGGAGGCGGAGGAGTGGCTGCAGCGCATGTACGAGCGGATCAACGAGCATTTCGGCATCGCGGAGTAAGGCCGGGACGCGGCCAGGGGCTCCGCGCTCCAATTTCTTCGGGCCTGTCGCAGGCCCGCTTCGACATGGTGCCTAAGGGACGGGTTGCGATGACTGGGCCCGTCGATCGTGCAGCAGCCGCAGGAGAGGCTCTTCGTTGGCGAAGATCCACCCCCTCTTTCCACAGACGGCACCGAGTGCTCGTCTGCCGTCGCGCGCGGGGGCCGGAACTCGCGGGCGCCTGTCGCGAGAGCAGCTGCAGGCTGCTCTCGATCTGATTCCGCGCGCCCCGGCGGCTGCGGCGCTGCCCCGATCTCAGGCTCAGCCAGTGTCGGTGATACCCGCCCCCGTGCAAAGGCAGACCCAGGAGGCCGCCGGCCCGCGAGGCCAGGAGGAACTGGAGGCCGCACTGGAAGCCCTGTTGCTGGGCGTGGAGAAGCGCCTGCCGGCCGGGGCGGTACAGCAGACTTCCCGGAAGCAATTCACCCCGGAACCGACAGCGCAGAGGCGAGCGCCCCCCCAACGTCCAATCCCGGAGGCAGAGCCGGAGCCAGCGCCGGCTCCGGTTGCCCTAGGTCATGCCAAGCAAAGGGCACGCGAGCCCTCCGCAGCATCTCCGTCGTGGACGCAGCGGGGACTGCGGATCGTCGTGGATCTCAGCATTCTGCTCGGCGTGTTGCTGATCTGCTCCCTAGGTCTCGGTCCCAGGACTGCGCTGCGGATCGTCGACCAGGGTCTCTGGGGTCTCGGAGCTTATCTCCTCGTCGCCGCCGCAGCGCTGGCCTGGTGCGGGAGCATGAGCGCGCTCGTCAAGCGGGTCGCGCGGCTCTTCGATCACCCGCGGGTGGCATTCCTCCGCTGGCTGGTGACGCCTGTGGGCGGGAGCACCGGGCGCGGCGTTGCCGACGCGCTGGTCGACTTCACCCTATGGGCTGCTGCAGCGGAGGGAATTTTCCTCGCGTGGCGCCTCGCATTGCGCTAGAGCGCCCGCGCCCCCCAAGCTCCTATGTCCTTTGGGTTCACGACGGGCCCGGGCGTTTGACCGGTGGCGCCTGTCAGCGCATGGGCGGACCTTCGGGAGGACCGTCCCCTCGGGTTGGCTGCACAGGGGGCGACTCTGTGGCGCTCCAGTCTCCTCACGAAAGGACTCCTCCGGCTACAGGGCGCAAGAGGGGTCCTGCAGCCCCTCGTCCGGGGGAGAATCGAAGAAACTGCGGGCGAACCTATCGCGCGCCAAGGTTCACAAGCCTCTCCGCAGGCCAGGTCAGTATTCGCCGATGGGGCCCGTCATCGAGCGGGCGCCGCTCAGCCTGTGCCCAGGAGTGCCCATGGGACCGGGCCTCTGCGGAGCGGCACCGGAGCAGAGGCGCGCCCGCGAGGCGTGCACATTCCGCTTCAGGATCGCAAGGCGTCCGGGCCTACATCCCGAAGTGTCAAATCATTCGGATCGCACGAGCCCGAGAGCCGCGTTGACGGCATTGACGCCTGCTGCGCCCTCGGGGATCCCGGCCCGTTCGAGCGCGCGGAAGATGCGGGCCGCGTCCTCGGATTGGCCGACCTTCAGGTAGGCATAGCCCTTCAGCACCAGCAGATCGCTCTGCATCGGCCCAAGGCGTTCGCGGTCGTCCAGGTGGAGGATGGTTTCGACGAAGCGGCCGTCCCGGAAAGCGGCGAGGGCGCGCTGCTCGAGCAGGGTGGCTCCCAGTTCCGCATTCCGCTGCCGGCTTTGCGGCGCTTCGGTGGCGGAGACACCCGCCTCGTCCGTCACGGTCTTGCGCAGCAGCGCCAGGGTCCGGCCATACGCCGCCTCCTGGCGCGTCCGGGCATCGCCGAACTCGATGGCGTGGGCAAAGGCAGGCGCGGCCTGCATCGGACGATCCGCGTCCATGAGGCACCAGCCAAGTCGGACGGCAGCCTGCGGCGACAACTGGCGCAGTGGCGTCGAAAGAGTGCACAGCCCCGGCGGAGCCCGGCTGACGACGCGCGACCGCGGGCGAGGCGCGTCCTCGTCCGTAAGGTCCCCGGGGCCGCCGAGCGTGCCGGCACGGGAGCGACCAAGGAGGCCTTCGACCCGTTCTCCCGTGCTCTCCCGCGGCCGGCTCCCGGAGCCTGCTGAGCGGTCGTAGGACTGTGCCATTGCACTGCCCATGACGGACAGTGCAATGGCCAGTGTCGCACCGGCAAGAATGGCGGGTTTCATGCATCAACTCTTTCAGGTGCCGCGCTTGGCGTCTCGCTAGGCGTTTCGCTTGGCCCCTCACTTGCCATCTGAGCCGATCGGCAGGGCAACCCGACGCTGGACTGATTGCCGTGACCAAGGGGCACCCTGCCGAATTATGGTTAAGGAACGCTGAAAGCGATGCACAGGCACCCGATCGGACGCACTGGGAGGCCGCTGCGTCCGGGTGGGAGCGGCCTGTCCGAAAGGACATCCTGAAACGCAGGGTCTGCCCTTTCCGTTCAGGATTCGCGCTTGATTCCAACCGTCGCTCCGCAGGTCTTCCGCGGGATCGTTTGTCCAGAGCCCTATATTGTTTCGGTGGGCTCGATTCGTCGCGTCGCGATCGGGTGGTGGGATCGGAAGGCACGGCCATGGGGTGGGCTCGAGTTCAGACTTGCATCACGCTCGTCGGGGCGCTGCTCGCCGCCCCCGCCCTGGCGCAGACAGGGGCCGTCCCTCCCGCGCCAACATCGCCCGGAGCAACTGCACCTGCCCGGGCCCCGGCGTTCCCAGCCTCCGCAGAGCCCGCTCCAGCCGCCCCCGCGTCCGTGCCGCCGCGTGGGCCGGCCTCTGACCCGGCTGCTCCCGCTCCGGCGCCGGCGCCGGCTAGCGTGACGCTCGCCAATCCCGTCCTGACCTGCAAGACCCTGTCCGAGCTGCTGCTGTGGGACAACAAAGCAACCGAGGGCGAGGTGCTGCGGCGGACGGTGGCGGAGCAAACCTGCCGCAACCTCCCGAGCGGCACGATCGTGACGGTCACTGAAACGGCCACCATCAGGGATCGAACCTATCAGTGCCTCCGCGTCGGCGCGGACGAGTGCGTCTGGGCCGGTGCGGTTCATCGCTAGAGCGTTTTCGCGTGAGGTGGATCCGGCTCACGTGAAGAAAACGCGTCAACCACAAGAAGAGAGCTGATTCGACGCAAGTCGAAACAGCTCTAGGGGCACGGCGTCACGTTCATGCAGGTCCGTGCGGGCCTGAGGCGTCATCCCGATAAAGCGACACAATTAAGCACAAATCGCCGGACAGGTTGCGTCAGGGCGCTCTCCTCCTCAACAATACATCCGCTTCCCGACCACGCTCTGGAGCTGCGCGGAACGCAGGGCGATTTCACCGATGCCGGCACTCTTTCAGTACGCCATCCTTTTCCTGGCAGCGCTGTTGTGCGCGGGCCTGGTGCTGTGCGTCCGGGAGAGCACGGATCCGAACGACAAGGAGAAAGCCGCTGCACGCCCGCCCGAGCCGGCAGCGCCCTCCCTTCAGCCCCGCATGCAGCCCGATCCAGAGCGGGTCGGAAGCCTCAGGGCTGCGCCGTCGCCGCTTGCGCCCGGGCCCACATCCTCGCCCCTGCGCAGGGAAACCGCCATCCCGCGCATTCCTCGCGACATGCCCTCCGGAGAGCCCAAGACCTTTCTCCCGTTCGCGGATGGCGCGAACCGCGCCTCAGCTCCGCCCCCGGCTGTTCCGGCCGGTGATCCACCTCGTCGGCCCGGGAGCGCAACGGCCGAGCCGAGCGTCGAGCCGGTTGCGGCGATGACCCTGGAACCCCGCCTGCCGCCACGTCCCCTGGACGGAAGGGTCGACGATCCGGCCGATCTCAGCGGCCGGGACGCTGCGCTGGACCAGCGCAACGACACCCTCTGGGACCTCGTGGTGCACCTGCGGGACTACGTCGAGCAACTCCGGTCCGAGCGTCATACGCTCCGCGAGGAGGCGCAGATGTTGCGCGATGCTCTCGCCGAAGCGGTCGAGGAGGTCAGGGTGCTCCGGGCATCGCAGCTTGCCGCCAACTCGAACGAGCAGGCAAGAACGGCGGCCGATAACCCTTCGGCGGATCCAAACCGGTTGGGAACGGCCCCGAAACGGCTGCACTGAAACTCCGGAACATCGGCGTCGAGGCGGCGGTCCGGTGCTGAGCCGTCGTGGCGCCTGCGCCCGGCGACGCGGCATGTCAGGCCTATGGGCAGCGCGGCAGGCAAGGCTCAGCTCCGAAAGGCTCCGGGCTGCTTACCGTCGGCCTCTGCGATCAGGATGAGTGTGCGCCCGATTTGCGGAGCCTATCGTCCGGAAATTGGATGACACCACGACCTGGACCGCACAGGCGCTCGAGCGGCCGTTCGATCTCGCCCGGGAACGGCTCTTTCAGAACATCTTGATAGAGTTCGCGCAGATCGAATCCGAGCTTGGCCAGCACGAAAGTAGACCGGAAGCCCAGCCTCTGCACCACCCGGTACTTCTTCCGCGGGGACTTGAACCGCACGACGCTCTCCAGGATCGATGGCCAACGGCCGATCATCAGGCAACGGCCGACTCGACCCAGGGTTTCACCGGAGCCTTGATATAGGGGGTCTGCGCTACCCGCATCGCCCGGTGGGCGGTGCTTGTGTGGCACCAAGCGTCCGTGTGCCGTATCGCCAGGACAACCAAAGAAAATGGCCGCCCGGAGGCGGCCATTTCGTTAACCATCGAAGGGCTTTCGGTCAGCGGCCCTGGCCGGTCCAGACCGACTGCATCGGCTTGACGGCGGCACTGACCCAGCGGCCGGTGGTCTCCGCAATGTCCTTCCACTGGCTCGCCGTGGTTTCATAGACTTGGCGGGTGCCGCTGGTCTGGGCGCGAATGGCATCCGCGACCGTGCCGGCGGCGAGGGTGGAGCGCCAGAGATCCAACGCAGCGTCGCTCTGGGCGCGGAAGGCGTCCAGCACCTTGCTGTTGACCTCGATCGCACCGCGGCTCGTCGCCGTCGCCGTATCGGCTACGGCTTGGCGGAACGCCTCGCTCGTCGCCTGGGCGCGGGCATAGGCCTGGCGGGCCTGCTCGGCGCCGGTTTCCAGGAGGGTGGAGACGGGAGCCACCACCTGGTCGGGCTTCACGGCTTGCACCGCCTTCGGAGCGGAGGCCAGAGCCTCGACCGCGATGTCGATGGCCCGGAGAGCCGGCTGAACCGGCTTTGCAGCCGCGGCTTCGACCGCCTGGAGGAGGGGAGCCGCTGCGGGAGGCGTGGCATTCACGGCCGGGGCAGCCTTCTCGGGCTTTGCCGGCGCGGCAGGCTTGGCGCTCACGGTCTCAGCGGTCTTGGCCACGGCCGTAGCGGCCCGCTGGGTCTTCGCCTGCGGCTTGGCCGGCTTCTTGAGGGACTTGGCGGCCGCGGCGGCCGACTTCTTCTGAGCCATAGGGGTCTCCGGTGTGGTCGTCGGGAACGAGGGGGCTTACTTCTTGGCGCCGGACGGCTTCATGGAGCCCTGGGCGAGGGTGCCGAGTTCCTTCATCTGGCTCTGCATCGCCTCGAACTGCGAGCGCACGAACTCGGCCTGAATCCGCATGACTTCCTGCATGTCCTTGGCCTGAACCATGCGCTGGGCCATGTCGAAGGCAGCAGAGATGTTCTGCTCGGCATAGGAGAAGGTGCGCTGGGTCGCGTCCTTGGCACTCGCCTGGACGGTATTTGCCGAACCCTCGAAGGTGTCGACCGTCTTGCGGGCGGCTCCGAGGAAGCCGTCGATGGCTTTGCGAGCCTGTTCGACGCTCTTCTCAGCGAAATCGCGCATCTCGGCCGGAACTTCGTAGCTCGGGGTCTGCTGCGTTGCCATGGTGATCTCCGTTTCCTGTGCTGCCCGGTATTTTGTGCACCGCAATATCATATTGTGCGATGCAAAATCAACACTCTTCGATATGGTTAACCCTAACACAAAGTAAAGGAGGATAGATCCGCCCGCAGCCCTGTGCGATCACGTTCAGGTTCGCTTAAGTCGAGATCAGCTCGAGTCTGCAGGATAGGCGTGCCAGAGTCGGGGCCCTGGGAGACCCTCCCGTTGAGTATGGATCAGCGTGACATCTATGGAAGGATAGTGGCGGAACTCGCCCGTGATCCGGCCTTTGCGGGCTTTGCCACACCGGACGCTGCGCTGCTGATCTGGGACGCGGGAGCCAACCGGCTGCTGGGTGCATCGCCTGTGGCCGAGCACCTTCGCGGCGCTTTCTCCGATCGCACAGGACGGCTCGATCCGCACCTCCCGGCGCGAGCGCGGCTGCGGGCGCTGGGCGCCGGCTTGGCCCCGGTCGCAGGGTTGCGGCTCGAGCGCCTGCGCCTCGACGGCCTCTCACCCCCTGTGACCTGCGCCTGCCGGCGCGTGATGCTCGATGGGGAGGCGGTGCTGGTCACCGCTCTGATCGGCCCGATTCCGAAAAGGGCATCGCCATCCGGATCGGCCGCTTCCGAGAGAGCCACACCGGAGACGCCTGAAGCGCCGCTGGAGCCGGCCAAGCCCCCACGCAACCGGCCCTGGTCCGCGCCCTCGCTTGAAACCCTGCGTCAGCGCGGGACTGTCCGGATCGTCTGGCAGGCGGACGCGGAGGGACGGTTCACGGCCATCTCGCCGGTTTTGGCCGAGATCGTCGGCCCGGGCGCCGGGGACATCGTGGGGCGCGATTGGAAAGAGCTCGCCCGCACCATCCTCGATGACCCCGGGAATGCCATTGCCGACCTGATGGACCGGCGCGAAACGTGGAGCGGTCGGACCGTCTCCTGGAGCGTCGACGGGACCTCCCTTCGCATCCCGACGATCTGGGCGGGGCTTCCGGTCTACGGCGCGGACCGGGAATTCGCCGGTTTCCGCGGCTTCGGGCTCCTGCGGACCGACGCGGCCGAGCGGCAGATCGCCCCGATCCTGCACGAGGGCGATGCCGCGCCCTCCGAGCAGGGCGCGGCCGCAGACGAGGTGCAGAACGCCCGCGTGAGGGCCGGCAGCGCCTTGGTTTCCCGGGAGGCGGAGCGCAAATCCGGAGCCGGCTCAGCGGCGCCAAGTCTGCGCCTCGTCGAGGAGAGCACGCCCTCTGATCGCGAGGCGGCCGCGGGGGATGAGGAGAACTCGCCCCGCGTGCACGGCCGGGCGTCGCCCGAGCGCGGAGTGCGGTCCGGAATGACCCTGTCGCGTCTCTCCGTGAGCGAGCGCAGCGCTTTCCGCGAGATTGCCCGGGCCCTCGGGGCCCGCTTTTCGTTCGATCCGGAGGAGCCCGCCGGGTCGGACCCAGCGGAGGACGAGCAGCCTGCCGCCGAGCCGGCGACGGATGGTGCGGCTGATCTCCCGGCGGCCGGGACAACCTCGCAACCGGAGGATCATGCGCCGCCTCCTTCTGCGGCCGGGGCGCCCGCCGCGCCGAGCCAGAGCGCGGCAGCCGCTGCGCATGCAGACCAGCCGCATGACGCCCAGCAACAACCCGACGAGGAGCCGGCGGTCCGGTTCGCCGTCGAGCTCACCCCGGCGGCCCAGTCGACGCACTCGCCGTCCGAGATGGGGCCGGTCACTGACGGATCGGCCGGTCCACCGGGTCCGGACCGTGTCGCCGAGGACGCACCGGTCCGGCCGCACGCTCCCTTGGCGTCCACACCAGCCGAGAGCGGAGCGGCAGCCCCAGCGGATGTTTCGGAATTGCGGACGCTCTCGGATGTGAATCCGGTGCGGCCAGTCCCCGCCACGCCGCCAGTGCTCCCGACGCCGCTGCACGTGCTTTCGGCTCCTGCGCGCCCCGCTGCCGGGGAGGGTATCCTGGAGCGTCTGCCCCTGGCGGCGCTGGTGCATCGCGACGAACGTGTGCTCTTCGCCAATCGGGCGCTCCTCGATCTTGTCGGCTGTGCGACCCTGGAATGCTTCGAGGAGCGTGGCGGGCTGGCCGGCCTCTTTGCAGGCAGTCCGCCCCTCCTGGGCGCCGAGGCCGGCGCCGCGCCGATGGCGCTCACAACGTCCACCGGTCCGGTGCTCGCGGACGTGAGTCTCGCCGCCCTCGACTGGGACGAGGCGCCAGCCACGCTGATCCTCATCCGGCCGACCCGCGAGGCGGAAGCAGGAGCCCGTCTGACCGAGGCTGAGGCAGGCCTCGCCTCGAGGGAGAGGAGTCTCGACGAGGCACAGGCCCGCATCCGTGAACTCGAAGCCGTTCTCGACACCGCGACCGACGGCGTCGTGGAGATCGACGGGGCCGGCCGCATTCTGTCCCTCAACAGGGCCGCGGAGGCGCTCTTCGGCTACGACAACGGTGAGGTCGTCGGCGAGGCCATTACCGTGCTGATCGCACCCGAAAGCCACATCGTGGCGCTCGACTACCTCGAGGGATTGCGGTCCTCGGGGACAGCATTGCTGCTCAACGACGGGCGCGAGGTCGTCGGCCGGGAGCGTCAGGGCGGCTTGATCCCGCTCTTCATGGCGCTGGGGCCGGTGGCGGACGGTCCCCGCCCGCGGATCTGCGCCGTGCTGCGCGACATCACCGCTTTCAAGAAGGCGGAAGGCGAGCTGATCGCCGCCAAGCGGGCGGCCGAGGCGGCCAATGCCCAGAAATCGGATGTCCTCGCCAAGATCAGCCATGAGATCCGCACCCCCCTCAATGCCATCATCGGCTTTGCCGAGGTGATGTTGGAGGAGCGTTTCGGGCCCGTCGGCAACGAGCGCTACAAGGACTATCTGAAGGACGTCCACGCCTCGGGGACGCACGTCATCAGCCTCGTCAACGATCTCCTCGATCTCGCCAAGATCGAAGCGGGTCGGATGGATCTTTCGGTCACGGGCCTGAGCCTCAACGCATTGGTCGCCGCCTCCATGACCCTGCTGCAGCCCCAGGCCGCGCGCGACCGGATCGTGATGCGCACGAGCTTCGCCCCGAACCTGCCGACCGTCATGGCCGACGAGCGGTCCGTCCGTCAGATCGCGCTCAATCTGCTGTCGAACGCGATCAAGTTTACGGATCCCGGCGGGCAGGTGATCGTCTCGACCGCCGTGACCGACCGCGGCGAGGTGGCGTTTCGGGTCCGCGACACCGGCATCGGCATGACCGAAGCCGAGATCGCCGCTGCCCTCGAGCCGTTCCGCCAGCTCGCCACGGCCCGGCGGCGAGGCGGCACCGGGCTCGGATTGCCGCTCACCAAGGCACTGGTCGAGGCAAATCAGGGCGCGCTCCTCATCCGCAGCGCTCCCAACGAAGGTACCCTGGTGGAGGTCCTGTTCCCGCCCGCACGGGTCATGGCGTAATCGGAGCCCCCGCACCGCACGCTCGGCTTGCGCCGCTTCCCTCCACGACCATCTGGAGGGCACGAGGGCGTTCGGAACCGGATGCCCGATACGACGGAGTGTGCCTCGTGCTGCCCTGGATTCCCCTCGATGCCGCTCCGATGCCCGGAGGAGGCGAACTCCGCCTCAAGCGGCGCGGCACCGAGTTCTCGATCATGCTCGGATCGAACGAGCTCATGAACAGCCGCCTCAGCGGCTCCGAGGAGGCGCTGGCGACGCTGGCCTGCGAACGCATGCGAGGATGCCGGTCGCCCGCGATCCTGATCGGCGGGCTCGGGATGGGCTTCACGCTGCGCGCCGCGCTCGCCGCGTTGGCACCTGATGGGCAGGTCGTGGTCGCGGAACTCGTCCCCGCGGTGGTGCGATGGGCGAGGGGGCCCATGGCGGAGATCTTCGGCGATAGCCTCGACGACCCGCGGGTCACGATCCGCGAGGCCGATGTCGGCGCGGTGATCCGGTCGGCGCGCGCCGCTTTCGACGCGATCCTGCTTGATGTCGACAATGGGCCCGAAGGCCTCTCGCGGGAGGCAAACGACGCCCTCTACGATATCGCGGGGCTGGCGGCAGCCCGAACGGCCCTGCGCCCCGGCGGTGTGCTCGGCGTCTGGTCGCAGGGGCCGGACAGGCGCTTCACGCAGCGTCTCCGTCAGGCGGGCTTTGCCGTCGAGGAAGTGCGCGTGCGCGCCAATGCCGGCCGGAGCGGCGCACGGCACGTGGTCTGGATGGCAACGAAGGCCCGTGCCGGCTCTGCCGCGCGGGCCGGCGCTCCGCGCCGCTAGTGCGGCGCCCTCGGCATGCCAGGAAAGCCGTCGCCTGCGCCCCATGTGATCTGCCGCACGGCCTGTTTCGGCCCGGACACGTAGCCTTCCGTCATGGGGCTGCATCTTCGGATCGGACCCGGGCCGGGAGACCGCTCATGTCGCAGAATCGCCGATCCCAATGGTCGCGGCGGCTGGCCCGCCTGCAGGACCTGAAAGCACGCTATGCCCGCGGCAGCTCCTACGAGCGCGCCTACCGGGCTCATCTCGTCATCCAGCAGGTCTATGAACGCTGGGCCGATGAGGTCTTCGCATCCGCCCGCTAGGCGAAACCTATCCCTATCCGGCAGGCCGCGCGCATGACGGTCATGCGAGGGGCGCACAACCCCTAGCTGGGCGGCTGCGGAAACACTACGTAGCGGTCCGGACCGGGGGCTGCGAATGAACAAGCCAGTCGATGCGAACGACCTCTCTTTCGTGAAATTCGGGATCGGGCAGCCCGCGCTCCGGGCGGAAGACCCGACCCTCGTGCAGGGGCGGGGGTGCTACACGGACGACCTGGCCGTGCCCGGGCAGGCGCACGGCGCCTTCCTGCGCAGCTCCTACGCCCACGGCATCATCCGCGAGCTGGACGTCTCGGCGGCGCTGGAAATGCCCGGCGTGATCGCTGTCTACACCGCGACGGATCTGGCCGGCTATGGGCCGCTGCCCTGCGCGATGGCCTTCCAGAGCCGGAACGGCGAACCGATGCGCAAGCCCGCACAGCCGTCGCTGGCCGGGGACCGGGTCCGCTATCTCGGCCAGCCGATCGCCCTCGTCGTTGCCGAGACCGCGCTGCAGGCGAGAGACGCCGCGGACGCGATCCTCGCCGATATCGAGCCGCTGCCCGTGGTCACCAGTCCCGCCGAGGCGGCCGCACCCGGCGCGGTGCAGATTCACGAGGACGCGCCCGGCAACCTCGCGCTCGATTACCTCTATGGCGATCCCGCGGCCGTTGCCGACGCCTTCGACAAGGCTGCGCACGTCACGCGGCTCGACCTCACCAACAACCGCGTCGTGGTCAGCCCCCTCGAGCCGCGTGCCGCCGTTGCGGTCTACGAGGCGGAGGATGAGCGCTACACGCTCCATGTCGGCAGCCAGGGCGTGTTCGGGCTGCGCGGCATGCTGGCGAACCAGGTGCTGCGGGTGCCGCCCGACCGGCTGCGGGTCCTGACCCGCAATGTCGGCGGCTCGTTCGGCATGAAGGCGCCGGTCTATCCCGAATACGTGGCGCTGCTCCATGCCGCGAAGGCGCTCGGCCGCCCGGTTCGCTGGGCCGACCAGCGCTCGGAAAGCTTCCTCTCCGATCACCACGGTCGCGACGCGGAGGTCGCGGCCGAACTCGCGCTCGACGGCGACGGGCGATTCCTGGCGGTTCGCATCGCGGGGCTTGCCAATCTCGGCGCGTACTTAAGCCAAGCCGCGCCGCTCTTCGCGACGCTCAACATCGCGAAGAACGTGGTGAGCGTCTATCGGACGCCGCTCATCGAAGTCGCCGTCCGCTGCCTGTTCACGAATACGACGCCTATCGGCGCCTACCGGGGCGCCGGGCGGCCCGAGGGCAATTACTTCATGGAGCGGCTCATCGAAACGGCCGCGGCCGAGATGGGAATCGACCGTATCGAGCTGCGGCGCCGCAACCACATCGCGCCCGAACAGCTGCCCTATTCCGCGCCCTCGGGCATGACCTATGACAGCGGAGCCTTCACGGCCGTCCTCGACCGGGCAGTCGAGGCCTCGGACTGGAACGGGTTCGAGGCCCGCCGCCAGGAGAGCCTCGCCCGCGGCCGCCTGCGCGGGATCGGGATCGGCCAGTATCTCGAGGTCACGGCGCCTCCCAACGACGAGATGGGCGGCATCCGCTTCGAGGAGGACGGCACCGTCACGATTCTGACCGGAACCCTCGATTACGGCCAGGGCCACGCGACACCGTTCGCGCAGGTCCTGAGCAGCCAGCTCGGCATTCCCTTCGATCGCATCCGCCTCGTCCAGGGGGACAGCGACGAACTCGATGCCGGCGGCGGCACCGGCGGCTCGCGCTCCATCATGGCGAGCGGCTCCCTGATCATCGAGGCCGCACGCCAGGTCGTGGAGAAGGGACGCGAGCTTGCGGCTCTCGCGCTCGAAACGGGCGTCGCCGACATCGAATTCGCCCGTGGCCGGTTCACCGTGGCGGGAACCGACCGCAGCATCGGCATCCTGGATCTCGCAGAGCGCCTCCGGCAGGGCCTCGCGGTGCCCGACGGCCTGCCGCAATCCCTCGACGTGCGGCACGTCCAGAAGAGCCCCCCGTCCGCCTTCCCGAACGGGTGCCACGTCGCCGAGGTCGAGGTCGACCCGGAGACCGGCGCCGTCGAGGTCGTGCGCTACAGCATGGTCAACGACTTCGGGACCCTGATCAATCCGATGATCGTGGAGGGGCAGCTCCATGGCGGTGTCGTCCAGGCCATCGGCCAGGCCCTGACGGAGTGCACCGTCTACGATCCGGAGGGGCAGCTCGTGACCGGGTCCTATATGGATTACGCGCTGCCGCGCGCGGACGACGCCCCGAGCTTCTCGTTCGAGAGCCTCCCCGATCCAGCAAAGACGAACCCGCTCGGGGCGAAGGGCTGCGGCGAGGCCGGATGCGCGGGCGGCCTTCCGGCGGTCATGAACGCGCTCGTGGATGCCCTGCGCGGGCACGGCGTCACGCATGTCAACATGCCGGCGACCCCGCAGCGGGTCTGGCAGGCGATGGCCTCCGCCCGCTGAGCACTGGCCTTTCGCTGGAGCGAGCCCGCGCCCCGGGGGCGTCAGAACGCCGCGGCGGCTGTGTCGAAGACGCCTGCGGGCCCCACGGCGGGACCCGTGAAGCGTGCGGTTCCGAGAAGCCCGGTGGGGCGGGGCGAGAAGCCGGTTGCGAGCGCCAGAGGCCTCAGGTCGATGGCGGCATCGCTCGGCGGGTTGGCGGAGACCCGGACCTGAGCCAGGACGATCCGCGGCTCCTGCCGAGGCGACGACAGCAGGGCTGTCCGCGCGAAGAGAGCGCGCACCGAGCCCGGCGCCTCCGGCTCGTCTGCCGGAACGGTCTCCTGCGGGGCCATCGGGATCGGGACATCGCCCGCGGCGGAGGCAACCTCGATCGGCCGGCGGGGCGGAAGCGGGACCGCACTCGCCGTGCGGATGGGCCCGAGGCTCGGTTCGGGGGAGGCCGCCTGAGCAGGGCCGGCTGTCGCCTGGACTGGGGCATAGGCCGAAACCTGGCTGGGCAGCGCCGGAGCGGCGGCCGCCGGTTGCTCGGTCTTGCTCCCGAACAGGGAGGCGATCGCCGTCGAAATCGAGCCACCCGAGCTGCGCGAGGCTGTCTGGCTCGCCAGAGCCGCGTTGCGCTGCAGGATCTCGGCCTTGGCCTCCTCGTAGCCGGGCAGGGGATTGCCGTTCGAGGGCAGGTGGAGCGTCTTGCCGTTCGGGAAAAGCCGCGCGAGCTGATCCTGCGACATGCGGGGCCAGGCCCGCACGCTCCCCGTATCGACGTGCACGAACCGTGAGGATGGGTAGAAGCCGACGCCGCCGTATTGCAAGCGCATGGCGACCTCGCGCAGGCGCGCGGTGTCGACGTCCGGCAGGCGGATGTCCATGGCCTTCCCCAGCATGTGCTGGCTGTGCTCGGCGACGCCGCTGCTGGCGCGGCGCAGCATGCCGTTGGTGGCCGGCGAGCGGTACGCGGAGATCACGTGGATGGGCTCGCGCGAGCCGGATTCGCGGTAGACCTCCCAAAGAATGTCGAGCAGGCGGGGGTCCATTTTTGCAGGCTCCCCGACCCGCCAGTCGCGCAGGAGCCAGTTGAGCTGCTTCAGCGCGGCCGGGTCATAAACCCCATCCCGACGATACGTGATGGTGGCGCTTTCGCTCGTATGGGTATGAAAGAAGCTCAAGCTGCGGGTGTCGCCGGCGGCCCGGGCATCCCACGGGGCCGGGGACGTCGTCAGGAAGACCGCGAGCGCCGCCCCCAGACCGAGGAGCCGCGGACGCAGCCGCCCTGTTGCCGCTGCCGAGCGGCCCTGCCAGATCCTACCCACTGCTTGCCCCCGCTGCTCCCCGGGACCCTGGCCGAACGGCACGATGGTCCTCTGCGCGAATCACTGGAGCTAAAGCATGGCCAAATCAGGTAAGCGTAACTTTACCATACCGACCGCGCGGTGCGGCCGATCCGTTCAAGGGGCCCGGCTTCCTTAGGGCATGATCGCCATTCCGACCTCCCGACCCCGCTGGATGCGCTCCATGGTCTCGGCGAGGGCCGGGTTGGCGGCGAGGCGCCGCCCGTAGAGGCGGCGGAGTGCCTCGGTCAGTCGTCCGCCGCGGCCGAGGAGGTCGTCGGCGTGGCGGATCATCACGGAGTTCGGCCAGATCTGCGGTCGTATCCCCTCAATGTGCCGGAATATCCGCTCCTCGTCGGCATCGGGATTGGCCTGCGCCAGCACCGTGGCCATGGCGGCCGTGGAGCGGGAGATCCCCATGTGGCAGTGGACCAGGAGGTGCCCACCCCCACTGTCGCCGGCGCGGGCGAGCGATTCTCCGAAGCCCAGGATCGCCTCGACGTGCCAGGGCTCCGGCAGGATGCGATCCGGGTGCGGCTCGATGATGTCGTGGAAATGCAGCGTCACCCGGTGATGGGCATCGTAGGCCCGGAAGGCGTCGGGCTCCGGCCAGTCCGGATCGAGGATCGACAGGACATGCGTAACGCCGCAGTCGCCGTGCCGCTCGAGTTCGTCGAGGCCGCAAATGGTGAGGAGGGACAGGGAGGCCGGGATCATGGATTGGCTCTAGCACGGAGGTACTGCGGCTGTCCGGATCATCGTGTTGGGCCTCAAGCGACCTGATGTGGGTGCGGCAACCCGTGCGGCGGTCGGGGTTTTCACTCCCGTCTGCTGGAGACGAGTTCGTACAGGAGCCAGATCGAGAAGAGGGCAGCCAGGAAGAGCTGGAAATTGCCGCCCGTGACGACACTCTGCCGGGAGAACCCGCTCGCCGTCGCGGCAATGAGCGCCCACCATGCCGCCTGGGCCAGGGCCGCGACGCCGAGATACAGCCAGGTCCGGCGGATGCCGAGATAGCCGACGATGGAGAACGCCAGGGCCAAGGCATTCGGGTGGAAGGCGATTCCCGCAAAGGCGCCCTGGCCGAACCGGTCGACGAAGCGCCGCATCCGGTCGAAGGAGGTGCGGCCGACGAGCCGCGGCAAACGCTGTTTGAGCACCTGGCCGAGGCCGATGCTGACCGCATACCCGATCAGGGATCCAGCCATGAGCGCAGCGAGCAGCGGCACCCCCTCGCTCCAGCTGGGCTGAAGGCCGAGCAGGAGCAGGATCACCACCGCAGTCCCAGGAATATAGAAGCAGAGGACGACCGTTCCTTCGACGAAGCCGATCAGTAGCAGTGCCGCCGCGAGACCGGCCGGATCGAGGCTCCGGAGCGCGTCCGTGACATCCTGGATGTGGAAGAGGTTCCAGACATTTTGAGCGAGATACGCCACGAGCGAGATCGCGACGCCCGCCAAAGGGGGGATCAGGCGCCACAGGGACGATGCCGGGCGGTGCGGGGCTCTCCGGGGGCCGAATGCCGGCCGCACCGCTTGCGCCGCGATCGAAGAGCGTGCCTGTGGCAGCACCATCCCGGCCTCCCCGGTTGCCGTCAGACCGACATCGGCGACAGCTTCTCCCCCATGTGTCGTATCGTTCTGACGCAGGCTGGATTGAGCAGGTGAGTGCCCCAGCCTTTCCGGGGCAGATAGTGCGCCGCCCGCGGGTCGGCCAGGAGCCAGAGCGCCGTCACGCAGGTCGGCAGGGCGCTGAGCCAATCCAGGCGAACTGGCGTCAATTCCTCGCGGCTGCCCGCATAGGGGCCGCGTTTCGCCGCAAGCCGCCACGCTTCCCGAACGAGCGTGGCCCGGGTGCCCCCCGCCAGGACATGTCCCAGCAGCGCCTGGATCGCCATATGGGTTCGGACGCCCTCTCGGCTCTCGAGCCCTGCGGCGGTGCATTCCCCTCGAGAGACGCGGAGCAGGATGCCGGCCAGGTCGAGGCCGGACAGCGCCGCCCCCATCGGCTCGACCAGCCGGGGGTTGCCGTCGATGTAGAAGGGCGTGCCGCTCGCACCGAGGATGTAGTCCAGCGTCAGCGCTCCGTGCCAGCCGAGATGCGCGCCGATCTGCGCCACATGGGAGCGGACAAGGGGGCGCCGGATGCTCTCCTTGATGGCATCGCCCCCTCCCGCACCCCGCATCACCTGGCGATAGGCATGGAAGCCCGCGATCTCCCCGTGGCGGAATACGGCCTGCGCATGCTCGGTCGCGCCTGACACGAGTTCCTGAACGAGTACGGCGTCGGTAAAGCCCCCGCAGGCATCGAGCTCTCGGATCGCATTCTGAAGATCCCGGTCGGACCGGACGATCCACGTGCCGCGGCTTGCGGTTCCCACGGCTGCTTTCAGGACGAGCGGGAACCTGTCCAGTTCGAGAATCTCCCGTCGGTGAGCCGCCACACGGGTTTCGGGCTGAGGCAGGCCGAGTTCGCGCAGCAGCCGGCTGAACTCCGCCTTGTCGAGCAGCCGCGCATAGCTTTCGAACGTGGGAAGCGCGATTGCGACGTGGGGATCGAGCAGGCCGCGCGCTTTCGCGAAGAGCAGGCCCTGCTCATGGATCGGCAGGAGAACATCGAACCGTCCCGTCGCGATCAGGTCGAGAACGAACGCCAGGTAGCCGGCCGGGTCTGTCCCGAGCCCCGGGCAGCGGTGAGTTCGGGCCACGAGCTGGGAGAAGCGCCCCAGGCAATGCGGATCCGGGTCGCAGACTTCGACCTCGTGTCCCCCGAGGCTCAAAGCCGTGATGGCTTGCCGGGCCGAGGTGCTCGCGCCTTCCGACAGGAGTATGCGGATAGGGCTTCTCCCATGACGCTGCGATGGATCCGGTCCGCTGCTCAGCCTGGCCGCGGCGACAAGCCCCAGGCGGCTGCGCGACGATCGCCGGCTCCTTTCGACATTCTAGCGCGGGCCCTGATCGGGAAAAGAGAGCCGGCCGCCCGCGTGAGCAGCGCATTGTTCAACGGGTAACAGCCGCGGACCTGCGAGGTCCGCGGCTGTTACCCTTAACGGCGGGTTACTGCGGCGGAAGGGCTCGGATGCGGCTAGGAGAGGGGCACCTCTTCAGCAGGACCCGCACAGCCGATGACCAAGGCCAGGCTCACGCGATCAATTCCGGCGCTTGCCGCCGTCCTCGTTGTTCTCGCAACCGGCATGTCTGCGACTGACGCCGGCGCCAAGGCGCCTCAGCCGACCAGTGCCGGTTCGGCAGTCCGGAAGGCTCCCGCCGCCTCGCATGCGCGCCGGAAAGACAGCGCGCCGGTCAAGTCTGTCCCGGTCAAGTCTGCAGCGGCCAAGCCCGTGCTCGTTGCGCCGCATTCGCCCAGGCCCGTGCTCGCCAAGCCCCCCGCCCGGAAAGGGGCGGCGCCTCGAGAACTGGGCCGGGGCGAGGGCTCGCCGGCCCAGGGGCAGGGGACGGTGATCGTGAGCGGCTCGTGCGCGCGCCTCACGGTCAACGGCGAGAAATATCCCTGCCAGGGTGCGATCTATGCTCTTCGTCCGGACGGGCAGGTGTGGCTGCAGTTTGCCACCCACCGCGGCACGGTGCTGCTGGTGGGCGGAGGGCAGAAGGACACGGATGCGCTGGAGTTCGGGCTGAGAATCGACGAGGTGCGCACCGCTGCAAGCGATCGGACCGTCCGGCACTATGCAGCCCAGGGGCGATGCACGATCGCGATGCGGGATGCCGGCGGGGAGGACGTGCGGGCGATCACGTGCAGTGCCCGCGGCGGGGCGGTGCAGGTCGAAGTCGACTTCCGCAGCGACGGGCACAAGATCGGCGCCTATTATCTGCTCACAAGCCAAGCGCAACAGCTCACGCCCGTCCTCTGAGGCGCAGGCGAGGCACCCGACCGTCATGCAAACCCGCAAGGCGAGTTGATGCCGCCGTGCCGCCGATCGTTCAATACCTGATCTACCTCCTCGTCGCGGCTGCCGTCGTGGTTCTCGTGCGATCGGTTCAGGCGAGCATCCGGGAGAAGGGCGAGCCGATGCCCCCCATCTCGCCGTCTCCGCCATGGCCGCTACAGCCGAGCCTCGCCGGCGACCGGAGCCGCTCGGCCGAGAACGTCTTACGCCAGGAGACCAGGCCGCAGCGGCGGCAGGGCGAGGCACGTCGGGAACTCGCTCATCTGCCTGCGTCCGATCCCGCACCGGAATTCGCGCTGATCGCCCCGCTGCGGCGGGGGCAGTCCGTGGAAGAAGCTCATATCATTGGCGCGTCTTCGCGCGTTCGGCCGCACACGGGCGCCGATGCTCAGGTCGAGGGCAGCGATGATCTCTGGGACATGGTCGTGTTCCTGCGAGACCAGGTCGAGCAATTGCGATCCGAGCGGGATGTTCAGGTGCGAGAGATCGAACAACTTCGGGCCGCCCTGGCCGAGGTCCGTCGGGAGAAGCAATCGCTGCGCGCCCGCCGCGCTCGGGCAGGACAGGACAGCGCGCCGGATCCGATCGACGGCCCGGAGGATCTTCACTGAAGCGGCTGCGCGTCCCGCGTGCGGGACGAACGCGATCTTGCCACAAGCTCGTCGATTACCGGGCGTTTCGAGGGGCAGGGACCAGGCGGGCGAGGGATGTGGGAGACCGTGATTGGTCGCATTCCGCGGCACCCGATCTGCGGAGCACCCGCGACAGTTCAGTGGACTGGCGGGCGCGCGGAGATCGAGGGCGCGGCGGAGGCCGGATCAGGCACATATCCCGGTCGCTGGCATCGATGTTCGGTGAGGGGCGATTTCAAGCAGGGCGCAGGTCCAGCGTTGATGCCAGCCCCATGGCACCCCGCATGCGCGGCGTAGGGGCCCGCGAACCCACATGATGCTGCGGCGGGCGGTACCGCCGCAGGGCCGGGGCTCGCATGCCTGCCAGGACCACCCCGGCCGGACCCGGCGCATTTACTTGCCGCTAACCATCTTTATTCAATCTAAGGCCATCGGATTTACTTCCTGTTTAGGTTAAGGCGAGTAGAACCGCGCGGTGCGTCCTCGCCCTGAAGAGCAAACATGGAAAAGCTAATTCTTGCCACCTTAGCCCTTGTCGGGCTGGCCAGCAGCGCGGCAGCGGCCGATTTGCAGGTCCCGCTCAGGCGTGCGCCGCCTCAGCTTCCCGAACTCAGCATGCCCATGCCCCAGCCCGTCCCGGTCTTCGCCTGGACCGGATTCTATGCCGGTGTGAACGCGGGCTACGGCTTCGGCGGTGACAGTGGCGAGGTCAGCCTGTCCGCGCCCAGCTTTGCCTTCACCCCGAACGGCCGGGAGCGGACCACAATCGAGGTGAAGTCGCCCACCGGCCGGTCGTTCCTGAGGAAAAGCTCAGACGAAGACGGCATCCTTGGCGGCGGCCAGGTCGGCTACAACATGCAGTTCGGGATGTTCGTTGCCGGCATCGAGGCCGACATCCAGGCGATCGACCGCGACGTCACGACCAGTCCCGTAAGGCGCATCGGAACCGCCGACGTGTCGGTCTCCCCGGGGCAGGGACCCTTCACGATCTATCCCGCCGAGCCGGGCGCCAAGGGCAATGTCGCCTTCTTCCGCAGAGGCGGCGATATGGACTTCTTCGGGACCGTTCGCGGCCGCATCGGCGTCGCGTTCGATCGCGTACTCGTTTATGCCACGGGCGGTCTGGCCTGGACGTCCCGAAACGAAGGCGACTATTCCCTCCCGCGCCGTCCGTTCTTCGTCAACAATGTCTTCACGCCGCCTGGCTCTGTTCGCGCCCGGAATGTCGCAGCATCGGCGCGCGAGGATCGGGATGACCTGGGCTTCGTCGTCGGCGGCGGTATCGAATATGCCATCACCGATACGATCAGCGCCAAGGTCGAAGGGCTCTACGTGAACTTCGGTGACGATGGGGCCAAAAGCCGGATTGTCGGCGTGACGAACACTGGCCTGCCGATCCGGCTGAAGAGCGGCTTCGACAATCCCGGCGAGTTCGGTCTGGTCCGGGCAGGCCTGAATTTCCGCCTTCCCCCTCTCTAGGCCGCTGACCGTCGCCAACGGGCACGGATGCCGCGGACGAGACAGCCACTCAGCGCAAGGTGCGACGGGGTCGTCGCGCCTTGCGCCGTTTCCGTGTTCCGGCTGCGCGCGATGAACGGGATGAAACCGCCGCCGTCAATCGCGTTTCACCACGGATTTCCGGACGCGCTCGAACGATGGTCGTCGAGCCGGGTGACCAGGCGGACCAATTGCCACTCAGTGGGCCTCCGGTCGCGGTGGTCTCCGGTGAAGCCGGCGCTAGAAGCGGCTGCGCTCGATCTCGCTGGCGAGGCCCAGGGATCCGGCTGTATTCGTGACGGTCGCAAGGCACGCGCTCTCCTGATCTGGCGCGATCGAGACGGCAAAGCGCGTCACGTAGAGGCCGCCCTCCTGGTCCGAGAGCTTTCGCGCTTCCAGGCGCACGATATTGGCCTCGTATCTCCGGAACACCTCCGCGAGCCGAGCGACGAGCCCCAGCTGATCGCCTCCGCTGACCGTGATCCTGTGGGTGATGTGCCCCGCCGGACTGGGGCTGGGGTCGAAGTCGTATGGGACGACGCGCACCTGGGACCCTTCCAGCTCCGGCAAGGCCGAGAGACCTGCCTCGATTTCCTGCGGCGTCATCTCGTCCGGCAATTCGCACAGGGCGATGAACTCCGCCCCCGCCCCGAGCGTGGCAAAGGACGTGTCGCGAAGGTTCACACCCGCATCGAAGAGATGATCGGCGATGGCTGCGACGAGCCCGACACGGTCGGAACCGAGGATGGAGACGAGCGCGATGGATGCCATGGGATCCCTCCGGATGACAGGTCGCTAGCACGGCGGGCCTGGATCGTACAGGAGCCGCACAGTCGATGGGGCTATCTGCAGGACCAAACAAGCCTGGCAGGAAGCACCCCAGACGGCTCGGATCCACGGTGATGCCGGCGAGCGGGCCGATGGTGTTGCCGATCCGTGATCTCTCGACAAATCCATGCGGAACAAGGATCGTCAGCCGGAGGGCGGTTCGGGCGGGGGCGTTGTTGTGATCGTTGGAATTGCGGCCTCGGTCGTGCTGGTCATCGCCACCGTCCTGGCGGTCTATGAGACGCTGAGGCTGACATCGGACCACCTGGCGGAGCTGCCGATCCCGCCGCGGGCCCGGATCATCGTCGTGGTGCTTGCCGCATTCGTCGGCCATACGCTCGCGGTCTGGATCTATGCCTTCGCCTATTGGCTTCTCGCGGTCCAGTGGCAGGTCGGGGGCTTTGCGGGTCTGCCGGTGAATGAATTCGAGGACTGTCTCTACTTCTCGGTCGTGACCTACACCTCGCTCGGCTTCGGCGATCATATTCCGGTTTCGCACATGCGGCTCATCTCCGGCGTGGAGGCTCTTAATGGTCTCCTGATGATCGGATGGTCGGTCTCCTATACCTACCTCGCCATGGAGCGCTACTGGCCCCTTCATGGCGGGCAGGAGAAGCCAGCAGGTCGGACGAACAGGCCGGGACAATTCTGAGCCTCCTGCCGTAAGAGATGGTCTGGAACGGCGGCCGTGCCCTCACCCAGGCGCCCCGTTCAGATCGCCAAACCGGCTCGTCTGCAAATTCGGGATTGGATCTGGCGCGGCACGGCGGCTCTATCCTAAGTGTACTCGCGTCCGCACTGATCTGAGATATTATCGGCCCGCTCTACAAGCGCGGCGGAGGCCACTGACGATGATCGAATCACGAACAGTCACGTGTCCGGAGTGCGGTTTCCAGCTTGAAGACCGTGGTCCTCTGGATTGGCCGGCCTTTAGGGGTGATCCGGGGTCCTATTCGGATCTCTGCCGCTATCTCGACGAGGCGCCGGAGCCGCCCGGGAACGATTTCTACTGCATGTCTCTCCGCACAGCTGCCAAGAGAGCCGCAATGGCGAGCACGATCGAGATCGGCCGCCCCGATCCGGCCGAAGCCCGGCTCCCGTCGCGAGCCGATGGAGCACCGGCGCTCGGCGTCCCTCCCACTGTCGAGGAAAAAGGCCACGTTATCGGAGAGCCGTGACGGCACGGGCTGCACAGGCCGCTGCTTGAGCGGGCACCCCGGGGCTGACCGAAGCGGCGTCAGTCCCGGGGTCGCGGCATGAGAATGCGATCGTCGCCGGGCAAGCTCCGGATCAATGCTCTCGGCGTTCGCTGCGACTCACGCATCGCGCAGCAGCGAGTGGCCCGTCATCTCCGGCGGCTGGTCGAGCCCCATCAGGGCCAGGAGCGTCGGCGCGACATCGGCCAGCCGCCCGTCACCGAGGCCGGCTTTCCGCTCGCTCACGAGAAAGATCGGCACAAGGTTGGTGGTATGGGCCGTGTGGGGCTGTCCCGTCACGGGGTCGCGCATGAGTTCGCAATTGCCGTGGTCGGCGGTGACGAGGAGCGAGCCGCCTGCCTTCCGTATCGCCGCTTCGATCTGCCCAAGGCCAGCATCGACCGTCTCGACCGCTTTGACGGCAGCCTCCAGGACGCCGGTGTGACCCACCATGTCGGGATTGGCGAAGTTCAGCACGAGAAGATCGTACTGGCCGGAATCGATCGCCTCGACGGCCCTGCGGGTCAGTTCGGGCGCCGACATCTCGGGCTGGAGGTCGTAGGTGGCGACCTTCGGGGACGGCACCATGATGCGGTCCTCACCGGGATAGGCCGTTTCCTCGCCACCGTTGAAGAAGTAGGTGACGTGCGGATACTTCTCGGTTTCCGCCATGCGGACCTGCCGCTTGCCGGCTTTAGCCACGGTCTCGCCAAGGCCGTTCGCGAGCGCCTGCGGCGGGAAGAGAGTGCCCATGCGGGCGTCTAGGTCGGCGCTGTAGGAGGTCATGCCGGCAGCGATCGCAAACCGGGGCAGGTCGGTCCGGTCGACCCCCGAGAGGTCCGGGTCGAGGAATGCGCCGAGCAGCTGCCGGATGCGGTCGGCGCGGAAGTTGAAGCTCAGAAGGCCGTCACCGTCCCTCATCCCCGTGTAGCCGCCGATGACGCAGGCCGGGATGAACTCGTCCGTCTTGCCCTCCGCATAGCTCGCCGCGATGGCCGATTGGGCATCGGGCTCATGCTTCCCCCGTCCATGCACCATGGCGTCGAAGGCCTGGGTCACGCGCTCCCAGCGCTGGTCCCTGTCCATGGCGTAGTAGCGCCCGCAGATCGTTCCGATCGTGGCCTGGGGCGGGAGCGCGGCTTCCAGGGTCCGGACATACTCGGCCCCGGCCTTCGGGGGCGTATCGCGCCCGTCGGTGAAGACGTGGACCACGGTCGGGATCCCGCTCCGGGCCAGCACCTGCGCGAGGGCAACGGCATGGTCCTGATGGGAGTGGACGCCGCCGGGCGAGATCAGCCCGAAGAGATGACAGGTGCCACCGGTCTCCCGCAGCCTTGCGATGAAACCGGTCTCATCAAGCGCGGTCGCGATGCTCCCGTCGGTCACGGCCTGATTGATGCGGGGGAGGTCCTGCATGACCACGCGGCCGGCGCCCAGGTTCAGATGCCCCACCTCGGAGTTGCCCATCTGGCCCTCGGGCAGGCCGACATCGAGCCCGGAGGTCCGGAGGAAGGCATGCGGGGAACCCGCCCACAGCCTGTCGAAATTCGGGGTCTTGGCCTGCAGGACCGCATTGTCCTGCGGGTCCTCGCGCCAGCCCCAGCCATCGAGAACTACCAACATCGTCGGGCGGCGGGCGGTCATTGCGAAGCCTTTGCTGCGAGGGGGTCTGGAATGTGGGGCGATCAGTAGCGGATTCCGAGCCGCGAAGGAAACACGCCGAGCGACGCCGGCCGGCCTGTCGAGTGCAACGCGGGCAGTCGCGGGAGGATCTGAACGACCCTGCGATCAGGGGCTAAGACCGACCAGGCCGCCCCGCCGCATCCCGCGGTCCCGTTCCGCAGGAGGCCTGTCCCTTAGCGGATCGGACGTGTGGCCGCCTCGACCCACGCCTGCGTCTCCGCGTCGAGCCCGGACGACAGCACGTCCCGCACCTGGGCATGGTAGTCGTTCAGCCACCTGATCTCTCCGGGCGTCATGAGCGCGGGCTCGACGAGGCGCAGGTCGATCGGCGCGAAGGTGAGGGTCTCGAAGCCGCGCATCTCCCGATCCCCGCCGGGGATATCCCGGCGCTCCACCAGGATCAGGTTCTCGATCCGGATGCCGTACTCGCCCGTCTTGTAGAATCCGGGCTCGTTCGAGAGCATCATGCCGATCTCGAGCGGCGTATGTCCGGTCTTGGCGATCCGCTGCGGGCCCTCGTGCACCGAGAGATAGCTCCCGATGCCATGGCCCGTGCCGTGGTCGAAGTCGAGGCCGGCCTCCCAGAGCGGCTGGCGCGCGAAGGAATCGATCTGCGCGCCCGTGGTGCCCTTCGGGAACACCGCACGCGCGATCGCAATGTGGCCTCGCAGGACCCTGGTGAAACGGTCGCGCATCTCAGGGGAGGGGGTGCCGACGATCAAGGTGCGGGTGATGTCGGTGGTGCCGTCCTCGTACTGAGCACCGGAATCGATGAGGAAGATCTGATCCCGCTCGATCCGCCGGTTGGTCGTGCGCGTCACCCGGTAATGCGGCAGGGCGGCGTTGGGCCCGGCGCCCGAGATGCTCGGGAAGGAGACGTCCTTCAACGAGCCGGTCTCGTCCCGGAACGCTTCGAGCGCCTCGACGGCGTCGATCTCGGTCAGGGTCCCTTTCGGAGCCTCGCGGTCGAACCAGGCCAGGAAGCGGGCGACCGCGACCGCGTCGCGCCGGTGAGCGGCGCGTGAGCCTTCGACCTCGGCCCGGTTCTTCACGGCCTTCATGAGCGCGATCGGGTCCGGCCCAATATCGACCGTGCCACCGGCCGCCTCGATGCGCCGGGCGAGAGCCACCGCGGCCGTGGCCTGGTCAAGGCGGACCTTGGCGCCCCCCGACGCCAGAGCCTCGAGCTTCGGCTGGAAGGCGGCGGGCTCGCCCAAATCCGCAATCCCGCCGATCGCGGCCCCGGCTTCATTCGTCATCTTGGCGGGATCGAGGAAGAGGGTCGGGCGGCCCTCCCTCGGGATGACCACATAGCCGAAGGGCAGGGGTGTATGGCCGACGTCGCCGCCGCGCAGGTTGAAGGTCCAGGCGAGGTTATGGGGGTCGGAGACCACGAGGGCGTCCACCTTGGCCTGCGCGAGCTTCGCCTGGATCCGGGCGAGCTTCGCCTCGGCGCTCTCGCCTGCGAGCGCGTCCGGATGCGGGCGCACGGGCGCACGGGGCGCCGGCGGCCGGTCGATCCAGATCACGTCGATGAGGTTCATGTCGACCGCCACGAGGTGCCCGCCTGCGCGTGCGGCCGCTTCCTCGAGGCGCTTGAGCCCGTCGTTCGTGTGGAGCCAGGGATCGTAGGCCAGCGCTCCGCCGGCGGGCAGGTTCGCGGCGATCCAGTCCTCGACACTGGATTCGGCGAGCTTCACGATCGTGATGACGGTCGTGTCGACCTGATCCTGGGCCTGGAGCGTGTAGCGCCCGTCGACCACGAGAGCCGCCTTGTCGAGGAGGACGACGGCGGTGCCGGCCGAGCCCGTGAAGCCCGTGAGCCAGGCCAGGCGCTCGGCGTTCTTGGGCACGTACTCGGACTGGTGCTCGTCGGCCCGGGGCACCACGAAGCCTGCGAGGCCGCGGCGGGCAAGCTCCCGCCTCAACCGCGCGATGCGCTCGGGGCCCTGGGCCGGGGAGGTGGCGTCGTCGAAGGTCTGGTAGCGGGCCATGCGGTTCGGTAATCCGGCAGAAAGGGGAGGCGCACGCTAGGGCCGCAGGGCGCGACCCGCAACCGCTTTGGCGATACCTCGCCTGGTCTGCGCGCAATGCGTCTGGGGCGAGATCCCTACGCCTTCAACGAGGCATAAGGCGCCGGGGCGCCGCTCCGCCGCGCTTCAGCACCAGCGCCGCCCAGCCCTCCAAGTCGTAGCGCCGCTGCAGGCGCCAACCTTGCGCAGCATAGGCGGAGAGCACGCCAGGCACGTCGTGGGCGAGGAGTCCCGACAGGATCAGCGTGCCATGCGGCGCTGCGACCCGCGCGAGCGAGGGAGCGAGGATCCGCAAGGGTTTAGCCAGGATGTTGGCGAAGACAAGGTCGAACCGCCCCGGCCGGTCCGCGAGCGGGCTGCGCACGCCGGGCCCCACATAAAGCCGCATCCATCCCGCGATCCCGTTCAGGCGGGCGTTCTCTTTAGCGACCCGGACCGCCTCGGGATCGATGTCCCCGGCGACCACAGGCTGCTTCAACGCCTTGGCGGCGGCAAAGCCGAGGATCCCTGTGCCGGTGCCGACGTCGAGCACAGCGCCTGGACGCCGGCGCTTCATCTCGTCCACGAAGGCCACGAGGCAGCCCTTGGTGGTGCCGTGATGCCCCGTCCCGAAGGCGAGCGCGGCCTCGATCTCGATCGCGAGGTCGTTCGGACGCCGCACGGCCCGGTCGTGCGAGCCGTGGACGAGGATCCGCCCCGCCCGCACGGGGTTCAGCCCCTCCAGAGAGGCCTTCACCCAATCCTGCTGGGCGAGCGGCAGGAACACGGCCTCGTCGACCTTGTCTCCCACGAAGGGGCGGACGAGCTCGCGGATCGCGTCCTCGTCGGGCTCGTTTGCGAAATAGGCCTCCAGCAGCCAGGGGCCGCCGTCCTCGGTCTCGAAGGCCGCCACCGCGGTCTCGGCGGGATCGAAGATCTCGCCGATCAGGTCCGTCATGGCCCGGGCCGATCGCTCGTCGGTGGTGAGGCGCATCACATGGGTGGGACGGTTCGGGTGCAGGCCTTCGAGCATGGTGCCTCACGTGTGGTCTCGAGGGATGCTCCGACAGCCGTCCGTCGGGAGGTGCGGGCCTTCGAGCAAGGCGCCCCGCTTAGCACCACCGGACGGCCCGGTCACGTCCGGAGCCGCCACGGCCCGGCCGATGCCTCCAGCTTATCGGAACCCTTGAGCCGGGCACCGGTTCATGTAGGCCGCAACCGGAGCTTGGCCTTGGCGTCCTCTTCCGATCCGACAGCGTACAGGCGCCGCTCCGCGACCAGGATCACCTGGATTGCCGCCGTCATCCTCGGCGTGACGACCAGCACCTTCTCGACCATCGTGACCACCCTGTTAGCGGCCCGCATCGGACGCGACGCCGCAACCGACTGGATGGTCGTCGCCTCGATCCCGCTACAGGACGGGATCCTGGAGGCAGATCCCTCCTGGCGCTCGATCCTCATCGGCATCCTGTTCCACCAATGGGCGGACTTCTCCTGGGAGGTGTTCTTCTTCGGCGTGCTCGGGCGCTGGACCGCTCATCTGAGCCCCAAGGCGCTCATCGTGCTGGCCTTGCCCTGGGCGGTGTTCACCTCGGCCACGGAGTGGTTCGTGATCGTGCCGTTCTGGCAGCCGATCTTCGTGCTGGAGCAGACCTACTGGATCGGCCTTGCCGTCCACCTGGCCTCGGCCTCGCTCTATCCGCTCTTCCCCTGGATTCGCGACCAGGTCGCGGGCTGGCGATCCCGGCACTCGCGGTTCGCCGCCTGGTGGATCGGGCTTGCCGCCGCTGGCACGCTCTGCATTGGGGTTGTCGCGATTCTCGGCTGGCAGCAGCGGGAGTTCCCGCCCCATATCGGCGACGCCTCCTATGATCAGTCGTTCCTGCGCCGCATGGGGACCCACCATGAGCAAGGCATCCGGCTCGCCGAGATCGGTGTGGAGCGGGCGCAGGACGTGCACCTGCAGCGCTTGGCGCGGCTCATGGTGTCGAGCCAGCGCGGGGACGTGGCGATCTTCGATCAATGGTGGCGGAGCTGGTTCCCCGGCGAACGACCGCCGGCAACCGCGGAGGAGCACGCCGCCATGCCGGGCATGCTGCCCGAGGAGGCCGTCGAACAACTGAAGCGCGTGCCGCATTCGGCCTTCGACGCGCTCTTCCGAGAGCGCATGAGCCGCCATCATGCGGGCGCCATTGCGATGGCCGACGAGGCGCTGCGAGCCGGCGGCGACCCGCGCATCAAGGTCATGGCCCATGCGATCCGCCACGCCCAGCGCGGCGAGATCGAGCTCATGAACGGCATCGACCGTGGCTGGCCGACCGTCCGGGCCGCGGTCTCGGCCATGCTGGAGGATTTCGGCGCCGCGCGGGCGGAGCAGCGTGCCTCGGATCCGCACCGGCACTGAGCGTTCACATTCCTTGGCGATCGCGGAACATCCTGTCGAGCGCGCTCGTTGGGGTCGGACTGCGCGCCCGCCCCTGAGCCATGCAACCTCGATTTCGGGGATCGCCTGGGGCTGCCCGCGGATCATCGCAACCGCTCAGGAGCCGCCGATGTTCTTCCGCCAGAAGCAACTCGCCTATAACGCCAAGCCCGAGAAGCCGGACCCGATCTTCGCCAAGATGCTGCAGGAACCGCTGGGCGGCCAATGGGGCGAGATCAGCGTCATGATGACCTATCTGTTCCAGGGCTGGAACTGCCGCGGGCCGGAGAAGTACCGCGACATGCTCATGGACATCGGCACCGAGGAGATCGGTCATGTCGAGATGCTCGCCACCATGATCGCGCGCCTCCTGGAGACCTCGCCGATCGAGGACCAAGAAGACATGGCGAAGAACTCGATCGTCGGCGCCGTGATGGGCGGAGCGCGCGTGGAGGACGCCATCGTCGCGGGCATGAATGCGCAACACTACATCGTGGCCGGGCTCGGGGCACGTCCAGCGGACAGCGTCGGCAACCTGTGGAATGCCGGCTTCATGACGGCGAGCGGCAACCTGCTGGCGGATTTCCGCTTCAATGTCACGGCGGAGAGCCAGGGCCGGCTCCAGGTGGCGCGGCTCTACAACATGACGAACGACACCGGCGTTCGCGACATGCTCTCGTACCTCATCGCGCGGGATACCATGCACCAGAATCAATGGCTCGCCGCGATCGCGGAACTGGAGGCCGACGGGCTCGAAGCCACGCCGGTGCCGGCGAACTTCCCGCAGGAGCTCGAGAAGAACGACGTCGCCTATCTGTACCTCGACCATTCCGAGGGCAGCGAGGCGCAGGCCGGCCGCTGGGCCAAGGGGCCTGCCCCGGATGGCAAGGGCACCTTTGCTTACAATGGAAACCCGCCCCCCTTTGGCAATGACGACGGCTCCCTCTCCCAGATCGACCCCAGGGTCTACGGCACCCCGGCCCAGCCCGTGCCACCGGCCGCCAAAAAGTCCTGAACCTCCAAGGGGCGCCCGCTGCGGCGCCCCTCCGGACGCCCGACCATCCGCGGCCGACCGGGTCAAAGCGGACCTGCCGCGAACCTGAGCCGTGTTTCGGCGTTGAGCCCAAGGTCAAGCGGGGCGGCGGAGGGACGGATGCGTGGAGTCGCGGGCGTGGTACTGGCGGGTGTCCTCGGCATCGCGCCGCCGGCCGTCGCGCAGGAGGCGTTGCTCGGGATCTACGGCGCCTGGGTCCTGGAGAGCGAGGACTGCACCCGCATTTTCGCTTCCGAGAACGGCCGCGTCATCTTCGGCGCCGAGGGACGTGGGCCGCTGCCGGCCTTCATCATCAACCCGACCAGCATCTCGAACAACGAATACCTCTGCGCCGTCCGCGACTTCACCGTGCGCCAGGCGGACGTGACGTTTACGGGCCGCTGCGACTTCGGACGGCGCACCAAGCGCCAGAAATTCGCCATGCGCGAGCTCAACGGCCGCTTCCAGATCGAGATCGACCGCAATTTCGTGCCGGTGAAGCGCTGCAACGTGGTGGATCTCAAGGATCTTGCGACCGTCCGGGCCGAGCGCGAACGCTTCGAGCGCGAGAATGCCTCGGCGCAGGACAAGGCCCGGGGGTTGTGGGTCACCAAGCCGGAGGTCTGCGCCCAAGCCTTCGAGGCGGACGGGGAGGGGCGCTACCGCGTGTCTCCGAGCCTGCCGGCGGGCGAGACCGCTCTCATCATCAGCCCGAGGCGCTTCGTGACCAGGGGCTCGACCTGCACGTCGCAGCAGGTGGTCTCCAACCTTCAGACCGGGCGCGAGTATCAGGCCAACCTGCTCTGCCAGGCGGAGGGGCGCGAGTTCCCGACGACCGAGCGCATCGCGATCCTCGATCAGAACGTGATCGAGCGCACGCCCGCCTCGCGGACCCCGCAACCTCAGCGCCTCGTGCGCTGCACTCCTCCAGATTGGGAGAAATCGGTCACGGAGTAGCGGCTCTCCCCTGGTCCTGCCACGGGGGCAAGGCGGAGGGCGATCCGGTGCTCTCTCGCTTCGCGTCCGGTCCCCGGAGCAGCCTCCAAGCCCTCGCGAGGGTGCAGCGGGCGTGAGCCCTACTCGTCGAGGATGGCCACGGCCCGGGTCCAGCCGGCGGAGGCCCGCTCGATCTTCACGGGGAAGCAGCTGATCCGGAACCCGGTCGAGGGCAGCTGTTCCAGGTTGTGAAGCTTCTCGAGGTGGCAATAGCCGATATGGCGCCCGGCCTTGTGGCCCTCCCAGATCAGGGACGCGTCGCCCGTGGCCGCGAACTTCTTCGCCGTGTGCACGAACGGCGCGTCCCAGCTCCACCCGTCGGTGCCGGTCACGCGAACGCCCCGCTCCAGGAGATACAGGGTGGCCTCCAAGCCCATGCCGCAGCCGGAGGCGACATAATCCGGGCGCCCGAACTTGGCGCCCGCGGAGGTGTTCACCACCACGATATCGAGCGGCCTGAGCTCATGGCCGATGCGCTTCAGCTCCGCCTCCACGTCGGCGGCGGTTGCGACATAGCCGTCGGCGAAATGGCGGAAGTCGAGCTTCACGCCGGGTTGGAAGCACCATTCGAGCGGCACCTCGTCGATGGTCATCGACCGTTCGCCGCCATTCATCGTGGAGTGATAATGGTAGGGCGCATCGAGATGCGTGCCGTTGTGGGTCGAGATCTCGACCTTCTCGACCGCCCAGGCCTCGCCGTCGGGCAGGTCCTCGGCCTTCAGGCCGGGGAAGAACGAAAGGAGCGCCGGCAGGCTCTGCTTGTGGCCCACATAGGTGATGGAGGGGATCTGGATCGGCGGGTCGGCCGGGATGTCGTTCGCGAGCGGAATGGAGATGTCGACGAGGCGGGCCATGGAGATCTCGTTCAGGTGAAGGGGTTCGGGTCCGTCTCACGCATCCTGGCGTTCGATCCGGTTCTTGAGAATGCCGATGCGCTCCACCTCCAGCTCGATCGTGTCGCCATGCTGCAGGAAGCGGCCGTGCTCCAGGCCGCACCCATTGCCGACCGTGCCGGAGCCGATGAACTCGCCCGGATGCAGGGTTTCGTCGCGGGACATGTAGGCGATCATCTCCTCGAAGGAGAACAGCATCCCCTCCGTGACGCCGCGCGACCACACCTCGCCGTTGACGCGCGCCTCCATGGCGAGGCCGTACGGATCGCCGATCTCGTCGGGCGTCACGATCCACGGGCCGATGACGTTGGCGCCGTCGAAGCTCTTGCCCTTCGCGGGGCCGAGCCAGCCCTGCATCTCGATCATCTGTTGGTCGCGCGCCGAGAAGTCGTTGAAGATCGTGTAGCCGAAAATGTGCCCGCGCGCCGCATCGGCCGTGATGTTGATGCCCCGCCGGCGGGTGATCACCCCGAACTCGAGCTCGTAATCCATGATGTGGCTGTAGCGCGGCCAGCGGATCGTCGTGCCGGGTCCCCCCACGATCAGGCGGTTCGTGATGTAGTAGATCGGGACCCGGCGGTAGACCTCCGCGAGTTCCGGCAACGGCTCCGAATCGATCGCGGCGAGCGCCTGCGGGTTCCCGTGCGCCGCGATCCGGCGCATGCCGCGAGGCCCCTGCCTGATGTGGAGCGGGAAGGTCATGGCATCCCGCATCTGCCGCGGCTCGGGCAGGGGAGCGAGCAGTTCGACGGCCTCCACCTCAGTCGACAGATCCTCCTCACGCTGGCGTCGCTCGAAAAGGCCGCGCGCCGCATCGAGCCCGGCCTCGTCCGAATCGATCAACGCGAGCATCGAGGCAAACGTGGCCCCGTCCATTCCCTCGCGGGAAGCGGCCGTCGCGAGGTCGAACAGGAGCCGGTCGCCACTGTGCACGATCCCGACCCGGGGGGCGGCGCCGGATAACCTATAGGTGGCAAGCTTCATGGGGCCGCCTTGAAAAAATATATGATCTGGCTTCAAATCGATAGATCAAAGCAGCCGGCGTTGGAAGTCCGGATCGATGGGAGGACACGCGATGATGCAAGCCTTCACCCTTCTGCGGCAGGTCGCCGGACTGGCGCTTGCCTGCGGCTTCATCTGCTCGGCCCAGGCTCAGTCGACGACGCCGGCGCTCACCAAGGTGAAGATCGGCTGCACCGCGACCACGGATTGCGCCAACGCCCTCATCGCCAAGGAGGACGGGATCTTCATGAAAAACGGCATCGATGCCGACCTCGTGCTGATCGGTCTGAACTCCAACATCCCCGCGGCGCTCATGTCCGAATCGATTCAGATCGGAGGACCGACGCCATCCGTGTTCCTGCAGGCGATCGACGGCGGGCTCGACCTCGTGGCCGTGGCGGGCGCCTCCTCAACCGCGAAGGAGACGTCCGAGACCGTCGCAGTGGTCGCGAGGACCGGCGCGACTATCAAGACGGCCAAGGATTTCGAAGGCAAGAAGGTCGGGGCGCCGGGCCTCGGCGCCTTCCTTCACGTTCTTTTCCGTCAATGGCTGATCCAGAACAACGTGGACCCCAAGAAGGTGACCTTCATCGAGGTCGCGTTCCCGACGATGAGCGATGTGCTCAAGGCCGGCACCGTCGACGCCGTGGTGACGGCCGAGCCCGTGCTCTCGCGCATCAAGGCGGCGCAGACCGGAGTGGTGGTCGCGAATTACCTGGCCGATCTTCCCGAGACGCGGCCGCAGATCCTCTATGCCTCGACCCGGGACTGGGCGACCAAGAACCCGAAGCTCGTCGCGGCGTTCCGGGCCTCGGTGACGGAGGCGTCGGACATCGTGAACAGCAATCCCGACAAGGCTCGCGTCGCGGTTTCGCAATTCACGAAAATCCCGCTCGAGGTGCTCAAGAACATCAAGCTCTCGCGCGCCGATCCCGTGATCACGACGGAGCAGCTCACCTGGTGGACCGACGTGATGAACCAGCAGGAGATGCTGCAATCCAAAGCGGACGTCGGCACGCTCGTGCAGAAATAGCTTCCGGGGACGCGAAGATATGCCGCCCGTGCTCGATGCGGCCCCCTCCGACACGTTGAGCGAGCGCGCCGCGGCGCTGATCGAGCGCGATATCCTGTCGGGCGCATGGGAGCCCGAGGCGAAGCTCGCAATTCCGGCACTCGCCGCCCGTTACGGCATCGGCGCGACACCCCTACGCGAGGGGCTGTCGCGCCTGGTGCCGCGCGGATTGATCGTCGCACTCGGACAGCGCGGCTTCCGCGTCGCCAGCGTGAGCCGCTCCGACCTTGCGGATATCACGCAGGTGCGGATCCTGATCGAATCGGAGGCCCTGCGCCGCTCGATCGATCACGGGGGCGACGAGTGGGAGGCCGGCATCCTGGCGAGCCTCCACCGCTTGCGCCGGGCTGCGGAGCGCGATCCGGATGTCATCCGTGAGGGCGCGGCCGAGTTCGATGCGCTCCACAAGGTGTTCCATCGCTCGCTCTTGGCGGCCTGCGGCTCGGGTCGGCTGCTGGCGCTCCACGACGATCTCTACCTTCAGGCCTACCGCTACAGACGGGTGATGATGCGCCATTTCACCGACGCCGCCTGGTTCGTGGCGGAACACGAGGACCTGGCCGACGTGGTGCTCGCGCGCCGGGCCGAGGAGGCGGTCGGGAAATTGAGTGCGCATCTCAGCTCGACGCTCGCCGTGGTGTACGGGCAGGGGCTGCCCAACGGAGATTCCCTGTGACCGTGCGCGTCGAGCCCGCTCCTATTCCCGACACAGGCGTGCCGCAGCAGCCGCTGATCGAGATGTCCGAGATCACGGTCGTGCTCGGCGGCCGGCCGATCCTGGAAAATGTCAGCCTCTCGATCCGCCGCGGCGAGTTTCTCTGCGTCGTCGGTCCCTCGGGCTGCGGCAAGACCACGGCGCTCCGCGCCGCCGCCGGGCTCGTTCCGGTGCAGCGCGGCAGCGTCACCTTCGCGGGCAAGCCTGTCACGGGGCCGCGGCGGGACGTCGCGATCGTGTTCCAGGATTACGGCCGGGCACTCCTGCCCTGGCGCACGGCGGCGGGCAACGTGTCGCTCGCCCTTGAGGCCGCGGGCGTGCCGAAGCGCGAGCGAGCGGACCGAATCGCGGCGCTCCTCGCCAAGGTCGGCCTGCCGGACCATGCCGACAAATACCCGACCGAGATGTCGGGCGGCATGCAGCAGCGCCTCCAGATCGCCCGCTGCCTGGCGCAGGAGCCGCAGGTCCTGCTCATGGACGAACCCTTCGGCGCCCTTGATGCCATGACCCGCCAGGCCCTGCAGGACGAGGTCCTTTCGATCGTGGCCTCCACGGGCGCCACGGTGATGTTCGTCACCCACGATCTCGAGGAGGCGATCTACCTGGGCGACCGGGTGGTCGGACTGCTGCCCAATCCCGGCCGCGTCGGCGCCACCTACCCGGTCGATCTGCCGCGTCCGCGCGACCAACTCGACACCCGCGAGCTGCCGCAGTTCCTGCATCTGCGCCGGGAGCTGTTCGATTTCATCCGGCGAGCTGAATGATGCTCTCGCCCTCGATCCTCCGCTGGGCCAAAGCGCTCGCGCTGCCGCTCTGTCTCCTCGCTCTGGCGGAACTGGCCGCGCGCGGATCGGGCATGCAGAGCGACTCGCTCGCCCCGCCGAGCGCCGTCGCCGTTGCTCTTGCGGGCGCGCTGATCGACGGATCGATCGCGGAGGCCACGCGGGATACGCTGCTCACCGCGTTCGGCGGATTGCTGGTCGGCGGAGGGATCGGGCTCGCGCTCGGAATCCTGTTCGGGCTCGTGCGGGCGCTCCACCGGCTGATGGAATTTACCATCGAGACCATTCGCCCGATCCCGTCCGTCGCCCTGATCCCGATCACGCTCATCGCGCTCGGCTTCGGGTACCGGATGGAGATCGCGATCGTAAGCTTCGCCTGCGTGTGGCCGGTCCTGATCCTCACCCGGGCCGGCATTGCCGGCATCGAGCCGCGTCTTCTTGAGGTCGCGCGGGCCTTGCGGCTCACGGCCCTCCAGCGCGTGACGAAGATCGTGCTGCCGGCCTCCCTGCCGCGCATCGTGGTGGGCTTCCGCCTGGCAGCCGGCGTCGCGCTCGTGGTGGCGGTCACGGTCGAAATCGCCGCAAACCCCATGGGCCTGGGTCACGCGATCATGTCGTCCCAGCAGGCGCTGCAGCCGGCCTTGATGCTGGCCTATCTCGCATGGATCGGCGTTGTCGGGTACGTGCTCAATTTTTTCCTCGTGAAGGCGCAGGAGCGATTTGTCGGCCGGGCTGCGCCTGCGGGCACTGCGTCATGACGAGATCCGCACTCCTCTGGCGAGGGGCGAGCCTTCTCGTCGGTGTCGGCGTGATCCTGCTATGGCAATGGGTTGCCGACCGGCGCCTGGTCTCTCCGGTCTTCCTCCCTGGACCGGACCGGGCCTGGGCCGCGCTCGTGCGCGGCCTCAGCACCGGCGATCTCGGCGTCAAGCTCGCCGGGACCGTCGAGCGGATGCTCTGGGGCTGGCTCATCGCGTCCCTCGTCGGGATCATGCTCGGCGCGGCCATTGGGGCCTCGCCGCGCCTGCGCGCCTATGTGGCGCCGACGCTGGAGTTCCTGCGACCGCTGCCGGCCTCGGCGATCATCCCGGTCGCGATTGCGCTCATGGGCCTCTCGGAAGCCATGGTGCTGACCGTCATCGCCTTCGGGTCCCTCTGGCCTGTGCTGCTCGCCACCGTCCACGGCTTCGCGGCGGTGGAGCCGCGGCTCTACGAGGTTGCGCGGGTTCTCGGGTTGTCGCGGGCAGCCACGATCTTCAAGATCGCGCTTCCCTCGGCGAGTCCGGACATACTCGCCGGCATGCGCCTTGGCATCACGGTCGCGCTGATCCTGACGGTCGTCGGCGAGATGCTGGCGGGTCGGGACGGCGTCGGGCACTGGATCCTGCTCGCCGCACGCTCCTTCCGGGCGCCGGATCTCTATGCCGGCGTGATCCTCCTCGGCGTGCTCGGCTATGCCAGCGCCCTGCTGCTGGCGCTCGCCGAACGCCATCTCCTCGCCTGGCGCGCCCGCGCGCGGTAGGCGAGGAGGGTTCAGACAGAATCCTGCTGCAGGAACCGCTTCACGGCTGCGATCACCCGCTCGCGGTCCGCAGGAGAGAAGGGGCTGAGGTCGTGCATCTCGAGGCTGCTCAGCCCTTCGACGGCAAGCCAGACCAGGATGGCGAGATCGAGATCGTCGGAGGTGGCCTTGATGGCCTCCCACTGCTCGCGAATCGCGACCCGGACCGGCTCGAGGAGTCGCGGGTTCTCGGCTGACGCGGCCAGGATGCCGTTCGCGAAGCCCTTCATTTCGTTGCATCGGGTCTTCAGCGCGGCCGCGATGGCGGCGCGCACCTCCGCATGGCGCTGACCGGCAAGGTCGCATCGCAGGGCATCGCGCTCGGCCGAGCTCTCGGCGATCATCCGCTCCAGCATTCCCTGCAGGAGGGCGTCCTTGGTGGGGAAGTTGTAAAGCAGGCCGCCCTTGCTGAGGCCGGCCCGCTCCGCGACCGCCTCCAGGGTCAGGCGTCCGGCGCCGATCTCGCGGACGAGTTCCTCCGCCGCATCCAGGATGCGCTCTCTCGAACTCGGTCGGCCGCGGGCGATGGCGGTCATATAAGCAGAGCCTCTTGTAACTGTACCGTCTGGACGGTATATAGGGCTAATGCCGGCCTCGACTCAAGAGGAGGCCGCCTGCGGCGCAATCGGCCGCACCCCGGGTCCGGCTGGTCCGGACTGATCAAACTCGGAATTCGGCTCATGAAGCGGCGTCTCATCGCCTCCCTGGTGTTTGTTCTCGCTCTCGCGCTCTGCGGCGGGCTCGTCTGGTTCAACTTCTTCCGGGATCAGATGATCGCGGGCTTTTTCGCCAAAATGCAACCGCCGGCTCAGGCGGTCTCGGCCGTCGACGTCAAGACCGTGACCTGGACGCCGGGCATCAACGCCATCGGGACCGCGAAGGCCGAGAACGGCGTCGAGCTCGCCGTCGAGACCGGCGGCGTCGTGAAGCAGATCGCGATCAGGCCCAACAAGCAATTCGCCAAGGGCGAGGTGCTCGTGCAGCTCGACGATGCGGTCGAGCGGGCGGACCTTCTCGACGCTCAGGCGGCGGTGAAGCTTGCCGAAGAGACGCTCCAGCGCTCCTCGACGCTGCGCACCCGCGGCTACGGGACGGACGTCGCCTACGACCAGGCAGTGGCGCAGCTTGCCGCGGCGCGCTCGCGCATCGCGCGGCTGGAGGCGCAGATCGAGCAGAAAGCCCTCAAGGCGCCGTTCGCGGGCGTCGCCGGCATCGCACGGATCGACCTTGGACAATACGTGCAGCCCGGCACCGTCGTGGCGACCTTCCAGGATCTGTCGTCCCTGAAGGTTGATTTCACGGTCCCGGAGCAGATGGCCGCTCAGGTCAAGCTCGGCCAGCCGGTGCGCTTCGGGCTCACGGAGGGCGACTGGTCCCTCTCGGGCCGCATCGTGGGCATCGACCCCCGGGTCGATCCGCAGACCCGGCTGATCGCGGTCCAGGCTATGCTCGCAGACAATCGCGACCAGCGGGTGCTGCCGGGCCAGTTCGTCCGGGCCCGGGTCGAGCTTCCCGCCCAGCCCAACGTCGTGGCTGTACCCCAGACCGCCGTGGTCCCGAGCCTTTACGGCGACTACGTCTACACGGTCGAGACGGAGGAGAAGGACGGGGCCACGCGCGAGGTCGCGCGGCAGGTCTTCGTCAAGGTCGGACGCCGCGAGGGCGGCGTGTCCGAAGTCCTCTCCGGCGTGAGCGCGGGCCAGAAGGTGGTCGTCTCCGGCCAGAACAAGCTCCAGGCCGGTGCGACCGTCAAGATCAACAACACCATCGACGTGAGCCAGGCCACGATCACACGCTGACGCGGCCTTTCGGCCTCGGGCCCAGCGACCTCCGGGCTGCACCGCAGGCCGGAGCCCCTGTCCGGGCCGGCGCGACCCCATTCGAGACAGCACTCCCATGAACGTCACAGAACTCTTCATCCGCCGCCCCGTCCTCGCGATGGTGGTGAGCTTCCTCATCCTCCTCCTGGGCGCCCAGGGGCTCATGAGCCTGCAGGTCCGCCAGTACCCGGAGGTCGAGGAGACCACGATCACGGTGACGACCACCTATGTGGGCGCAAGCGCCGAGCTGATGCAGGGCTTCATCACCACGCCGCTCGCCAAGGCCGTGTCGAGCGCGGAGGGCGTCGATTACGTGAGCTCGCAGAGCCGCCTCGGCGTCAGTACCGTGTCGGTCCGCATGCGCCTCAACACGAACCCGGACGCCGCCCTCACCGAGGTGACCTCCAAGGTCCAGCAGGTGCGAGCGCAGCTCCCGAGCGACGCCGAAGACCCCGTGATCGTCAAGGGCACGGGCCAGACCTTCGCGCTCATGTACCTGACCTTCGGGAGCTCCGAGATGAACCCCGAGCAGGTCTCGGAGTTCCTCACCCGCGTGGTGCAGCCGCGTTTCGCCACCCTCGACGGCGTGGGCTCCGCCGAGATCATCGGCGGGCGCGATTTCTCCATGCGCGTGTGGATCGACCCCGTGCGTCTCGCCTCGCGCAACGTGACTGCGTCCGACGTGGTCGCCGCCATCCGCGCGAGCAACTTCCTCTCGGCGCCGGGCAAGACCAAGAACGAATACGTGGCCTATGCGCTCGAGATGCAGACGACGCTGCAGACGCCGGAATCCTTCGGCGCGCTGCCGATCCGGTCCAAGGGTGACGAGGTGATCCGCCTGCGGGACGTCGCGACGGTCGAGCTCGGCCCGGAGAGCACCGATACGATCGTGAGCTTCAACGGCAAGGCCGGCACCTTCATCGGCGTGACTCCGACACCGTCGGCGAACCCGCTGACCGTGGCGGCGGCCGTCACCAAGGCGGTCGACGACATCCGCCCGACCCTGCCGAAGGGCATGGAGGTCGAGATCGTCTATGACGCGTCGAACTTCATCTCGGCCTCGATCACGGAGGTGTTCAAGACCATCGGCGAGGCGGCGCTCATCGTCGTGGTCGTGATCCTGCTCTTCCTGGGCTCGTTCCGCTCGGTGCTGATCCCGATCGTCACCATCCCGCTCTCGCTCGTGGGCGTCTGTTTCGTCCTCTACGTGCTGGGCTATTCCATCAACCTCCTCACCCTGCTCGCCATGGTGCTCGCCATCGGCCTCGTGGTCGACGACGCCATCGTGGTGCTGGAGAACATCCACCGCCACATCGAGGAGGGGTTGAAGCCCGTCGATGCCGCGATCACCGGCATGAGGGAGATCTTCGGGCCGATCGTCTCCATGACGATCACGTTGGCTGCCGTCTACGCGCCGATCGGCTTCACGCAGGGCCTCACCGGCACCCTGTTCCGGGAGTTCGCCTTCACGCTCGCCGGTGCGGTCGTGATCTCCGGCATCGTGGCCGTGACGCTCTCGCCCATGATGTCGTCCAAGCTCCTGAAGCCGCACGGCGAGAGCCGCGGCTTTGCCGGCTTCGTCGACCGGGTCTTCACGCGGATCGAGAACTGGTACGGCCGCCGGCTCAAGGGCTCGCTCGACTTCCGCGGCGTGACGCTCGTGATCGTCGCCGCGATGCTGGCGACCACGGCCTTCATGTTCACCAAGACCGCGTCCGAGCTCGCGCCGGAAGAGGACCAGGGCGCGTTCCTGGGTCTCGTCAACGCGCCGAAATACGCCACGCCCGAATACACCCAGAAATTCGCCGGCGGCTTCACCCGCGCGGGCGAGCAGATCCCCGAGGTCGACGATACCTTCCTGATCGTCGGAACGGACGGCGGCGGCGGCGGCTTCGTGGGGTTCAAGCTGCAGGAATGGAGCAAGCGGACCCACAAGAAGGCGGCCGAGACCAAGCAGGACATCCAGAACCTGCTCAACGACAACGCGGGCGTCCAGGCCTTCGTGTTCGCGCCGCCGTCGCTCCCGGGCTCTGCGGGCGGCCTGCCGATCCAGTACGTGCTGCGGACCATCGGCGACCCGTCGCAGGCCTACGAGATCGCGGAGGAGGTCCGCAAGAAGGCGCTGGCGTCGGGCCGCTTCATCGTGGTCCAGAACTCGGTCTCGTTCGAGACCCCGCGCGCCCGCATCCTCGTGGACCGGGACCGCGCCGCGGCGCTCGGCGTGCCCGTGAGCGAGATCGGCACGACGCTCGGTGCGCTCGTGGGCGGTGCTCCCATCGCCAAGTTCGACCGCGACAACCGCAGCTACGACGTGGTCAGCCAGGTCGCGCAGGAGGACCGCCTCAACCCCGAGCGCCTGGGCCAGTACTACGTGCGTGCATCGGGTGGCGCCATGGTTCCGCTCTCGGCGCTGATCAAGGTCGAGACCGGCGCTGCGCCGGCCTCGATCGAGCAGTTCAACCAGCTCAATGCCGCCACGATCTCCGCCCTGCCGCTGCCGACCGTGACCACCGCGGAAGGCCTGGCGACGATCCGCTCAATCGCGGCCGAGGTGATGCCCGCGGGCTTCTACGAGGACTTCGCGGGCCAGTCGCGGCTCGAGGTCCAGGAGGGCAACTCGATGGCGCTCGCCTTCGGGCTTGCGCTCATCATCATCTACCTCGTGCTGGCGGCGCAGTTCGAGAGCTTCCGCGATCCGTTCATCATCATGATGTCGGTGCCGCTCTCGATGTTCGGCGCGGTCGCGTTCCTGAATCTCGGTCTCGCGACGCTCAACATCTACACGCAGGTGGGGCTGATCACCCTCGTCGGGCTCATCACGAAGCACGGCATCCTGATGGTGGAATTCGCCAACGAGCTGAAGGCGAAGCATGGGCTCACCCGGCGCAGGGCGATCGAGGAGGCTGCTCGCGTGCGCCTCCGCCCGATCCTCATGACCACGGCCGCGATGGTGCTGGGCGTGGCGCCGCTCCTCTATGCGAGCGGGGCAGGGGCGGCGGCCCGCTTCTCGATGGGCCTCGTGATCGCGTCGGGCATGTCGATCGGCACGATCTTCACGCTCTTCGTGGTGCCGATGTTCTACACCTTCATCGCCAAGGAGACGGCGCACCCCGAGCCCGCCAACGATGCCGCCGCGCCTCAGGGCGGGGGGGCGGAGCCGAGCCCGGCGCTCCTCGCCGCAGAGTAAGTCAAGGCCCGCCAGAGGCGGGCCTTTTTCGTGCGGGGTTCAGCGGACCTGATCGCACAATCCGCTCCGGCCCTTCCCGAAGACCGCGCCAGCCGCTACAAGGCGCCCCCATTCTCAAAGTCGGGCTCCCTGCCGGGAAAGGCGCGTTGCGCCTCTCCCGGGCGTCCCGGATTCCTGCCCGCCGGGAGAGGTGCCATGAAGCCATCTGCAGAACCCGTCTCGATCGGCATCGACTTCGGCACCAGCAACACGGTGGTCGCGATCGCAGGCCCGGACGGACGCGCGGAGGCGATCCGGTTCGATCATCACGGCGAGAGCCGGAAGGTGTACGTCACGGCACTCTGCTTCTGGGACGAGCGGCACGGTTCCAGCCGACGTACCCATGTGGAGGGAGGGCCCTTCGCGATCGACCAGTTCCTCGAGGGCCGCCACGCCCACCGCTTCATCCAATCGTTCAAGACCTTCGCGGCGAGCGGCACCTTCCAGGAGACCCGGATCTTCCGCGAGCGCTACCGCTTCGAGGATCTGCTGGCCGCCTTCCTGCGCACCTTCGCGAGCCATGCGGGCGCGGCGTTGGATTTCGCCTCCGAGCGCATCGTGGTGGGCCGCCCGGTGCGCTTCGCCGGCCACAACCCCGACGACGCCCTGGCCATGGACCGCTACCGGGCGGCCTTCGGGCGGCTCGGTGCCGACAAGGCCCGCTACGTCTACGAGCCGGTCGGCGCCGCCTTCTTCTATGCCCGCGAGCTGAAACGCGACGCGACCGTGCTGGTGGCCGATTTCGGCGGCGGCACCAGCGACTTCTCGGTGATGCGCTTCATTCACGTCGGCGGGGAACTCAGAGCCGAGCCGCTCGGCCACGCGGGCATTGGCATCGCCGGGGATTCATTCGACGCCCGCTTCGTGGACCGGGTGGTGGCACCGCGCCTCGGCAAGGGCGGGCAGTACCGCTCGATGGGCGGGAAGCTGCTCACGCTGCCGAACCATTATTACGCCAACCTCGCACGCTGGAACCACCTCGCGATGATGAAGGGGTCCGGCGATCTGCAGGAGTTACGGGAACTCGCCCGCGTGGCGCTGGAGCCCGAGCCCCTGGAAACTTTCATCGATATCGTCGACCAGGACCTCGGCTTTGCGCTCTACCGCGCCGTATCGGACACGAAGGTGGCGCTGTCGCGCGAAAACGAAGCCCGGTTCCGCTTCGATGCCGGAGGAACCGTGATCGAAGACATGATCTCCCGCAGCGCATTCGAGCGCTGGATCGCTCCCGATGTGACGCGGATCGCGGCGACCGTCGATGACGCCCTGGCACAAGCACAGGTGACGCCAGATGAGATCGACCGTGTCTTTCTGACCGGCGGCACGTCCTTCGTTCCGGCCATCCGCCGCCTGTTCGTCGACCGCTTCGGCGAGGAGCGGCTGACCTCCGCGGACCAGTTCGAGTCGATTGCGTACGGCCTCGCGCTGATCGGCCTGACCCCTGACCCGGATCGCTGGGCCGTGCAGGGCGACGTCGTGCCGGCCTGAGCCGAATCGGCGGCGCGGCAGGTTCGGCGCGCTCCTGCCACTCCCCTTCAGGGGGAGGAGCCCGGGCAACCCGAAGGGTGCGGCGAGCCGCCGGGCGGCCGAAATTTACGATCTGTTGAGGTTAACAGACCTACAAGAAGCGAGGCGACCATTTAATCGAAGCACAGAAATGAAAACCCTCCTCCTGACGAGCCTCGTGACGATCGGCCTGGCCTCCTATGCCGCTGCCGCCGACATGCCGGGCCGGGCCGTTGCCTTGCCGCCGGCCCCGACCTTCGCCCCAGGCCCGGTTTTCTACTGGGGCGGTTTCTATGCCGGAGTGCACGGCGTATGGCTCCGGAACGACGTCGACGCGATCCGCGCGACGCCGGCGCCGGCCGGGATCCTGCCAGGCCGCGTCAGCCTCTATGACGAGGGCTTCGGCGGTGGCGCGCAGATCGGCTACAACGTCCAGTTGGGCGACACCGTCGCGGGCGTCGAGGCCGACATCACGGCGACCGAGATCGGGCGCACCCGGACCTTCACGGTCGCCTCGCCGGGCGCTCCCTTCGCTCCCGCGACCTCGCTGTCGACGGGCCTCTCTTCGCACATGGACTTCTTCGGGACCGTCAAGGGGCGTGTCGGGTTCGCCTTCCCCAGCATCGTGCCCCTCTTTCAGCAATCCCTGGTCTACGTCACCGGCGGTCTCGGCTATGCCGATATCGACAACCGGACGCGGATTTTGACAACCCTGGGCGGCACCCCTCTTCTCTCTCTCGGCGCCCGGAGCGACGACATGAAGGTCGGCTTCGTGGTGGGCGGCGGCACCGAGAACGCGATCACGAACACCGTCTCGATCAAGACCGAGACCCTCTACTACAACCTCGAGGACGAGACGCTCCGGCTCAAGCCGGCCATCCCGGGTGCCCCGGTCCGGTACCGTTTCGAGAATGACGGCTGGATCAGCCGCATCGGCCTGAACGTCCGTTTCGGCACGTTCTAGTTCCGCGTCCCTGCCTGCGGACGACTCTCCACCAGGGCGCCGCCGAACGGCCGCGCTTTTTCGCATTCTCATCCTCGGCATCGCGGGAAAGCGGCGATGCGGGCCGACGCAGAGGAGCAGCGGACCCTTTGGATTGGGGTCCTGCTGCCGCTTTGCCTATCCGGATGGCGTGGCGCCCACGATCCTGGCGAGCTTTTGTGCTTGTCTTGGCCGTCCGGCTTGGGCCAGTCTACGCGCAACAGAGTGGCCATTGCCTTTGGAGAGACGGATCGACTTCCCCGCAAACGATGCGCCGCTGCCGAGCGTCGCGTCCGTTCTGCGCTAGCGGGGACTCACCGGTTCCTTCCGATGGGGAGGATTGGACCGGCGCAGCCATCCGGGTCGAAGGCAGCTCGTCGGAGTGTGTGAAGGGACCGGTCGATAATCCTTTCCGGTTTGAGGCGTCACAAGATCAGGGGAGACCACGATGGACAGGCGTGAATTCAATACTTGGCTGGCAACGGCAGGCCTCCTCGGCGCGACGGGCATTCCGTTCGGAATCCGAGATGCGCTGGCGCAGGCGAAGGCCGGAACGCTCAACAGCATCGTGCAGCCCGAACCCCCGACCCTGATCCTCGGCCTGAATCAGCAGGGGCCGACCCAGACGGTCGCGGGCAAGATCTACGAGAGCCTGCTGACCTACGGCTTCGACCTCGCACCGATGCCGAGCCTCGCCGACAGCTGGACGCTCGCGGACGACGGCAAGACCTACACCTTCAAGCTCGCCAAGGGCGTGACCTGGCACGACGGCAAGCCGTTCTCGGCCGACGACGTGGTGTTCACGACCTCGAAATTCCTGATGGAGACCCATCCGCGGGCGCGGGCCATCTTCGAGCGATGCGAGTCCATCACGGCGCCCGACCCGGAGACCGTCGTGTTCAAGCTGAAGGAGCCCTTCGGCCCCTTCCTGCAAGCCTTCGAGGTCTCGACCTGCCCGATCATGCCGAAGCACCTCTACGACGGCACGGATTACCGGAACAACCCGGCGAACCAGAATCCGGTCGGCACGGGTCCGTTCAAGCTGCAGCAATGGGTGCGCGGCTCCTACATCCACCTTGTCAAGAACGACGCCTATTACCGGCCCGGACTGCCGAAGCTGGCCGAGATCTACTACCGGGTCGTTCCCGATGCGGCCTCGCGCTCGCTGGCGCTGGAGACCGGTCAGGTCCAGCTCACGCAGTTCGGCGATGTCGAGACCTTCGACGTGCCGCGCCTGCGGCAGCTGCCTCACGTGACGCTGACCACGAAAGGCTACGAGTTCTTCGCTCCCGTGGCATGGCTCGACCTCAACAACCGGGTCAAGCCGCTCGACGACAAGCGCGTGCGTCAGGCGATCCTCTACGCGCTCGACCGCAATTTCATCCGCGACAAGATCTGGTTCGGCTTGGGGCGCATTCCCACGGGCCCGATCAACTCGGCGACCAAGTTCTACGACCCGAAGGTCAAGACTTACGAGCATTCGCCCGAGAAGGCCAAGGCCCTGCTGGAGCAGGCCGGCAAGAAGCCGGGCGAGATCAAGCTGAAGCTGCTGCAGCTGCCCTATGGCGAGGTCTGGACCCGCACGGGCGAGTACGTCAAGCAGGCGCTGTCCAAGGTCGGCATCGACGTGACGCTGGAATCCGCCGACGTCGCCGGTTGGTCGAAGCGCGTCGCCGACTGGGACTACGAGATGACCTTCAACTATCTCTATCAGTACGGCGACCCTGCGCTGGGTGTGGCGCGAAGCTATATCTCGAGCAATATCCGCAAGGGTGTGCTGTTCTCCAACATGTGCGGCTACTCGAACCCGGAGGTCGATAAGGCTTTCGCGGAAGGGGCCTCCACTGCCGACAACGCGGCCCGGCAAGCGGCCTATACCAAGGCACAGCAGATCCTGGCCGAGGATGTCCCCGTGGCCTGGATCCTCGAAATCGAGTTCCCGACCATCCACGATAAGTCGTTCCAGAACCTGATCACGACCGCAATCGGCGTGAACGACACCTTCAAGAACGCCGAGCGGAAAGCCTGAGGGCGCGCATCGCATGATGCCGTTCCCCTGTTCCGCCCACGACCGCGTCCAGGATCGCATTTCATGATGTCGATCCTGGCTCCCATCGGGGCGCGCCTTGCCAAGACGATCGCGGTGATCCTGCTCATCGCGACCATGAACTTCATGCTGGTCCATGCCGCGCCCGGCGATCCCGCTCTCGTGATCGCTGGCCAGTCCGGCGCGACCGACCAGAAATTCCTCGACACGCTGCGCGCGGAATACGGGCTCGACCGGCCGGTCGCCGTGCAGCTCGGCACCTACCTCGGCAAGGTCGTGCGCTTCGATCTCGGCTTCTCCTACCGCCAGCAGCGCCCTGTGCTCGACCTCATCCTGGAGCGCCTGCCCGCAACGCTCGTGCTGACGGTGACGGCCTTCAGCCTCGCGCTCCTCGGGGGCACGATCCTGGGCCTGATCGCCGGGACCCGCGCCGGGCGATGGTCGGACACGCTGGTGACGGTCATATCGCTCGTTCTCTATGCGACACCGATCTTCTGGCTCGGCCTGATCCTCGTCCTGATCTTTTCCGTACGCCTCGGGTGGCTGCCCGCCTTCGGTTACGAGACCATCGGCGGCGGTGCGACCGGGTTCGCGCGTGTCCTCGACATCATCCGTCACCTCGTTCTTCCGGCTGCAACGCTCGGCTTCTTCTACCTCGCGGTCTATGCGCGGCTCATGCGCGCCTCGATCATCGAGGTGAGCCACCAGGATTACGTGAAGACGGCGCGCGCCAAGGGCCTGTCGGAGGGGCAGGTGATCCGCAGGCACATGCTGCGCAATGCACTCCTGCCGGTGATCACCATCGCGGGCGTGCAGGCGGGTACGCTCGTCGGCGGCTCGATCGTGGTCGAGACGGTGTTCGCCTGGCCCGGCCTCGGGCGGCTGATCTTCGAGGCCGTGATCCAGCGCGACTATCCCGTCCTGCTCGGCATCTTCCTCGTCCTGTCGATCCTCGTGATCGCCTTCAACATCGCGACCGATCTCCTCTACCGGCTCGTCGATCCCCGGATCGGAGCCGTGCGGTGAGGCTCTCGTGAAAGACGCTCTTCTCGCTTTTCTGCGCCATCCGAGCGGCATGCTCGGCCTCCTGATCCTCCTCGCCGTCGTCGCCTTGGCAGTGACGGCGCCGTTGCTCTTCCCCGACAGCCCCTGGGACATGGCTGGCGCCCCTTTCCAGCCGCCCTTGAGCCCTGACCTGCCCCTCGGCTCCGACACGCTCGGCCGCAACATCGCATCCGGCATCGCCCATGGGGCGAGGGTGTCGCTCACGATCGGGATCAGCTCGACGCTGGCGGCGCTCGGGATCGGCGTCACCATCGGGATCCTCGCCGGCTATTTCGGCGGCCGGGTCGACGATGCGTTGATGCGGTTCACCGAACTGTTCCAGACCATCCCGAGCTTCGTGCTCGCCGTCGTCTTGGTCGCCATCCTCACGCCCAGCATCGGCACCATCATCGGAACCATCGCGATCGTGAGCTGGCCGCCGCTCGCGCGCCTCACCCGGGCCGAGTTCATGAGCCTGAAGACGCGGGAGTTCGTCGAAGCCGCCCGCTGCCAGGGTGAGTCGGGGCTTGCCATTGTCGGCCGGCACATCCTGCCGAACGCGCTCTCTCCCATCATCGTGACGGGCTCCCTCACGGTGGCATCCGCGATCCTGCTCGAGAGCGCGCTGAGCTTCCTCGGCCTCGGCGATCCGAACCTCATGTCGTGGGGCTTCATGGTCGGGGCGGCCCGCACCGTCATCCGGCAGGCCTGGTGGATGAGCGTATTCCCGGGCCTCGCGATCCTGCTGACCGTGCTCGCCATCAACTTGCTGGGGGAGGGCCTCAACGACGCGCTCAACCCGCGCATCGCGAGAAAGCGGGGATGATGGATTCGCCGCTCCTTTCGATCGAGAACCTCTCGGTGGCCCTGCCGCCGGGCGGCGACCGCCGCTTCGCGGTCGAGGACCTGTCGCTGACCGTCAAACCGGACGAGATCGTCTGCCTCGTGGGCGAATCGGGCTCCGGCAAGTCGATGACGGCGCACGCGGTGCTCGGCCTTCTGTCGCCTGCGGTCAAAATCGCTTCGGGCCGCATCCTCTTCCGCGGGACCGATCTCGCGACCCTTGATCAGCGCGCCCTACGGCGGGTGAGGGGCGGCGACATCGCTATGGTCTTCCAGGAGCCGCTCTCGGCGCTGAACCCGCTCCACAGGGTCGGCCGGCAGATCACGGAGAGCCTGGAGATTCACGGCACGGGCAGGCTGTCGCGCGCTGAGGCCCGCGCGCGGGCGGAGGCGCTCCTCGCGGATGTCGGTCTGCCCGATCCGCCGACGCTCGCGCGAAGCTACCCGTTCCAGCTCTCCGGTGGGCAGCGGCAGCGCGTGATGATCGCCATGGCGCTCGCCAACGATCCCGCGCTCCTGCTCGCCGACGAGCCCACGACCGCGCTCGATGTCACGACGCAGCGTCAGGTCCTCGATCTCATCCGCCGCATCCAGGCCGAGCGGCGGATGGGCGTGCTCTTCATCACCCACGATTTCGGCGTCGTGGCCGACCTAGCCGACCGGGTCGTGGTGATGCGGGAGGGCCGCATTGTGGAGCAGGGCGGAGGACGCGCCGTCCTGCGTTCGCCGACCCATCCCTATACCCGCACGCTCATCGAGGCGGTGCCGGGCCGCCGCCTCGCGGCCGCGAAGTCAGGCCCTTCGAGCTCATCCGATGGTCCGCTCCTCGTCGTCGACGGCCTGCGCAAGACCTTCGTGACGCGTCAGGGGCTCTTCCGTCCGCCCCGCCGGGTCGATGCCGTCGCTGATGTCTCCTTCGACGTGCGGGCCGGGGAGACCATTGCGGTGGTTGGCGAATCGGGATCCGGCAAGTCGACGGTCGGACGCATTCTGCTTCGTCTCGCCGATCCGGACGGCGGCTCGATCCGCTTTGAGGGCGAGGAGGTCGGGACCTTGCGCGGAGCGGCGCTCCGCCGTTATCGCCGCAAGGTCCAGATCGTGTTCCAGGATCCGTTCGCTTCGCTCAACCCGCGCCAGACGATCGGCGACGCCATTGCCCGCGGACCGATGGCCTTCGGGGCCACGCGGTCGGAGGCCGAGGAGACGGCGAGGCGCCTTCTCGGCCGCGTCGGGCTCGACCCTGCTGCGGTGCGGCGCTTCCCCCACGAGTTCTCGGGCGGACAGCGCCAGCGCATCGCCATTGCCCGAGCGCTGGCGCTCGAACCCCGTATGCTCGTGGCCGACGAGGCGGTGTCCGCGCTCGACGTCTCGGTGCAGGCGCAGGTGCTGGCTCTCCTTGCCGAGCTCAAGCGCGAATTCGGGCTCACCATGCTGTTTATCACCCATGACCTGCGAGTGGCGGCGGAGATCGCGGACAATGTGGTGGTCATGCGCCGCGGCCGGATCGTCGAGCGCGGCACCCCCGCGACTCTCTTCTCCGCGCCCGCGGATCCTTACACGCGCGAATTGATCGAAGCCGTGCCGGGCCGCGACCTCTTCGCCAGCGGCGCAAGCGCGCCCGCCTGAGCGAACCGGGGCGGCCCGTGATACGCTTCACACGACATAGGCCCTGAACCAGGAGAGCGCCATGACCCTTCTCGCCGAGCCGACGGTCCAGGTCGACAATGACCGGGTCCGCGTCACCGAATGGCGCTTCGCGCCCGGCGCGGCGACCGGGCACCATCGCCACGCGCACGATTACGTGGTCGTGGCGGTGGTGACCGGGCGGCTTCTGCTCCGCGATGCGACCGGCGAACGCTAAGCGGAGCTCCAGGCCGGGCGCAGCTACGCCCGCAGCGAAGGCGTCGAGCACGACGTCATCCATGCCAACGACTATGAGTTCGCCTTCGTCGAGATCGAGCTGAAGTGAGCACCTGCCATCATGGCCCTTGAGAGCACAATGAAAGACGCCATCGTGCAATCCGTCGCGGACGGGTTCGCGGACCAGGTCGCCTATACTCAGAACCTCATACGCTTCCCGTCGCTGCGGGGCGAGGAGCATGCGATCCAGGATTTCGTCTTCCGCGAGCTGCGCCGGCGCGGCTATGCGGTCGACCGCTTTGCCATGGATCGGGCCGCCATCGAGGTCCATCCCGGGGGGGCGAAGTTCTCCGACCAGCATTCCACGGCGCCGATCCTCGTCGGCATTCACCGCCCGCGCGAGGAGCGGGGCCGCTCCCTGATCCTCCAGGCGCATGTCGATGTCGTGCCTTCCGGCCCCGAGGACCTCTGGACCCATCCGCCGTTCGACCCGGTGATCGAAGGCGATTGGCTTTATGGTCGTGGCGGCGCCGACATGAAGGCGGGGCATGCCGCGAACTTCTTTGCGCTCGATGCGCTGCGGCGCCTCGGCTACCAGCCGGCCGCGACGGTCTACATCCAGTCCGTAGTCGAGGAGGAATCGACCGGCAACGGCGCGCTCATGACCCATCTGCGCGGCTACCGGGCCGATGCGGTGCTGATCCCGGAGCCCGAGGACGAGAAGCTCGTGCGCGCCAATGTGGGCGTATTGTGGTTCCAGGTGGAGGTGCGGGGCCATCCGGTCCATGTGCGCGAGATGGGGGCCGGCGCCAATGCCATCGAGGCGGCATACCGGGTCATCGGTGCGCTGAGGGCGCTTGAAGCGGAGTGGAACACGCGGAAGGCCGGGCGCCCGCTGTTCGAGGACGACCCTCACCCCATCAACCTCAATATCGGCCGGATCGAAGGGGGTGACTGGGCCTCCTCCGTGCCGGCCTGGTGCCGGCTCGATTGCCGCATCGCGATCTATCCGGGCACGAGCGCCGACAAGGCTGCGCGCGAGATCGAGGCGGCCGTGGCGGCCTTCTCGCGCCAGGATCCGTTCCTCGCCAATATGCCCCCGCGGGTGACCTTCAACGGCTTCTATGCCGAGGGTTACGTGCTCGATGAGGGCTCGGAGGCCGAGCAGGTGCTGGCGCGGGCCCACGAGGCCGCGACCGGCAAGCCTCTCGCTTCGTTCATGACGGCGGGCTACCTCGATACCCGCGTCCACGCGCTCTACGATCAGGTCCCGGCGCTGTGCTATGGCCCGGTCTCGCATGGCATCCACGGCTTCGACGAGCGCGTGAGCCTGTCCTCCGTGCAGCGGATTACCACCGCGATGGCGCTCTTCATCGCGGAATGGTGCGGGCTGGAGGCGATCGACCCTTGATGACCCTCACACCGCCACCGCGATGAGCGACGGACCGCGGCTCGCCATCGCGGCCCGGAAGGCGGCGTTGAACCCGTCCAGCGTATCGACGCGGGTGCCCTCGACACCGAACGAGCGGGCGAGCTCCGACCACCCGATCGCCGGGCGGTCGAGGGACATCATGTCGAGCGCGCGCCGCCCGGCATTGCCGGCGCCCACCTTGGCGAGTTCGCCGATCAGGGTCGCATAGGTGCGGTTGTCGAAGATCACCGTGGTGACGTCGAGGTTCTCCCGCGCCATGGTCCAGAGCGCCTGGACCGTATAGAGCGCGCTGCCGTCCGCCTGCAGGCATACCACCTTGCGGTCGCGGCAGGCGACCGCCGCGCCGGTCGCAAGCGGCAGCCCGATGCCGATCGAGCCGCCGGTGATGTGGAGCCAGTCATGGGCCGCCGCATCGCGCAGGGCCTTGTAGAAGGTCGCGCTCGCCGAGATCCCTTCGTCGACCACGACGGCGTTCTCGGGGAGTAGCGCGCGGACGGATTCCGCCAGACGCTCGAGCGTGATCGAGAGCCCCTCGGGCGGCGGAGCCGGATCGCGCTGCACCAGCTTGATAGCCTGCGACCGGGCGCCGAGCGCCTCCTCCAGGGCGGCAAGCGCGCCAAGGGTGTCGTCCCCGGGGCCCGCGAGCGCATGAACCCCGCAATCCGCCGGCGTCGGCACGCTCGGCTTGCCGGGATAGGCGAAGAACAGTGCAGGCGGCTGCGCGCCGACCAGGATCAGGTGGCGCAGCCCGGAGAGGAACGCGACCGCCTCATCGACCGGGTAGGGGAGGCGCGTGATGGGCACCCTCCCGGCGCCGCGCTCGATGCGGGCGTTGTTGGTGGGCGCCATGAGGCGCGCGCCCGTTGCCGCCGCGATCCGCCCGGCGGTCTCGAGCCCGTGCTCCCGCAAGGCCTTGCCGGTCACGAGCAGGGCGCAGGGCTCGCCGCTCCGCAGGAGCGCGGCCATGGCTTCGACGCGCTCGGCCGGGACCGGACGCGGCGCCTGAGGAGGCTCCGGCGCCGCTGCCCCTCGTGCGCTCTCCGACCAGGCCGTGTCGGCGGGCAGGATGAGGGTCGCGATCCGTCCGGGCGGCGCCAGCGCAGCGGCAACGGCCGCGGCCCCATCCGGGCCGACATCATGCGCGGTGCGGGCGGTGCGGACCCAGTCGGAATAGGGCCGCGCCGTGCCCTCCACATCCGCCGTGAGCGGCGCGTCGTAGGCGCGGTGGTAGGTCGCGTGGTCGCCGACGATGTTGACGACCGGTGAACGCGCCCGCTTCGCGTTGTGGAGATTGGCGAGGCCGTTCGCGAGCCCGGGGCCGAGATGGAGCAGCGTCGCGGCAGGCTTGTCGGCCATCCTGGCATAGCCGTCGGCCGCGCCCGTGACGACGCCTTCGAACAGGCACAGCACGCAAGCCATCGCGGGCTCACGGTCGAGCGCGGCGACGAAATGCATCTCCGACGTGCCGGGGTTGGCGAAGCACGTGTCGACCCCGGCGGCGAGCAGGGTTTTGACGAGGGCATCGGCGCCGTTCATGGGGTGGGTTCCGGGCAAAGCGTGATGAAGGCGGTGCTCTGGGGCATGTCAGTCCAATCGCGAAGAGACCATCATTGGCCGGGCACGGTCGAGGAGGCTCGCACTTTCGATGGGCTCCTCAACTCGGGATGCTCGTGACGCCCTGAAGGTGCCGTCCGAGCCGCGTGTTCCCCGCCACTATTTCACGCAGGCGGGCCACGAGGCAATTGCACGGCGTGCAGCCCAAGGCGGCCATCCGGGGCTTTGCTCGGACTGGCCGATTGGGATTTATTGGCGCCCGGTCCCTTCCTCGATCCGTGCGAGCCCTGACGCCGATGCCCAATCTCGACCTCATCAACCGCTTCGCTGACGACCTCACGGCCATCCGCCGTGATCTCCACGCCCATCCCGAGATCGGGTTCGAGGAGGTCCGCACCAGCCATGTCGTGGCTGAGACGCTCCGCTCCTGGGGCATCGAGGTCCACCAGGGCACGGGCAAGACCGGTGTGGTCGGCCTGCTGAAAGGCCGCGGCAGCGGCACGCGCCGGGTCGGGCTGCGCGCCGACATGGATGCGCTGCCCATGGAGGAGGCCACCAACCTCCCGTACCGCTCCACGATCCCGAACCGCTTCCATGGCTGCGGCCATGACGGGCACACTACGATGCTGCTCGGCGCCGCGCGCTACCTCGCCGAGACCCGCAACTTCGACGGCACCGCCGTGTTCATCTTCCAGCCCGCGGAGGAGGGGCTCGGCGGCGCGCGGGCCATGCTGGCGGACGGCCTCTTCGATCGCTTCCCCTGCGACGAGGTTTACGGGATGCACAATGCGCCGCAACTGGAGCCTGGGCAGGTGGCGGTTTGGCCGGGCGTCGCCATGGCGGGCGCCGACTTCTTCGACATCACCATCCGGGGCCGCGGCAGTCACGGCGCCATGCCGCAGGAATCGCGCGACCCCACGGTGGTCGCCGTGACCCTGGCGCAATCCCTGCAGACGGTGGTGAGCCGCAACGTTCATCCGCGCGAGCCCGCCGTGCTGTCGATCACGCAGATCCATGCGGGCTCCGCGTACAACGTCATCCCGGAGACCGCGACGCTCGCGGGCACGATCCGGACCTTCTCGGACGAGGTCCGGGCCCAGATCCGGGAGCGCATCCGCACCCTCGCGGCCGGGACCGCGATCGCGTTCGGCGTCGAGATCGACGTCGACATCCGCGACATCTTCACTGTGCTGGAGAACAGCGAGGATCAGGCCCGGGCCGTGGCCGAGGTCGCCCGCGAGATCGTCGGGGAGGAGGGCGTGCTGACGACACCCCGGCCCATGATGGGCAGCGAGGACTTCGCCGACATGCTGCGCGCCGTGCCCGGCGCGTATTGCTGGGTCGGACACGGTGGCACCGTGCCGCTGCACAATCCGGGCTTCATCCTCGACGACGCCATCCTGCCCGTCGGCGCGAGCATCTACGCCCGGCTGATCGAGACGCGGATGCCCGTCGCGTGAGGCGCGGACTGGCCCTGGACCGAACGTCGCCTCGCTCTTCCTGAAGCGGCGCCTGGCCCGTCCGTGATCTGGAGGGCCTCCCCGGCGGGGCCTATGCGTCGCCGGGCGCGTTCCGCTGGGGCGCTCCGCGATTGGCTACGGCCTTGCGGACCTCCGGCGCGACCTTCGTGCCGAGGATCTCGATGTCCTTCATGAGCTTCGCGTGGTCGAGGACTCCGATCGCCATCTGGATCAGGAAGCGGTCGAACTGGAAGATCTCGTGGGCTGCGAGGATCTTATCCGCCACCTGGGCCGCGCTCCCGACGAAAAGCGCACCGCGGGGGCCACAGGCGGCATCGAATTGCCCGCGGCTCGTCGGCGGCCAGCCGCGCTCGCGTCCGATCCGGTTCATCACCTCGGCCTGCGGTGTGTAGAACGTTTCGGCCGCTTCTTGTGAGGTCTCAGCCACGAAGCCGTGGACGTTGATCGAGGTCCTGAGCCCCGCCGGATCGTGACCCGCCCGCTGGGCGGCCTGGCGGTAGAGATCGAACAGCGGCGCAAAGCGGGCCGGCTCGCCGCCGATGATCGCGAGCGCCAGCGGAAGATTAAGCACTCCGGCCCGGGCAACGGATTGCGGCGTGCCGCCGACCGCGATCCAGACGGGAAGTTTCTCCTGATAGGGCCGCGGATAGACGCCGCGATCCTCGATGTGCGGCGTGTGCCGGCCGCCGGGCCAGGTGATGCGCTCGCCCTTGTTGAGCTGCAGGAGGAGCTGCAGCTTCTCGGAAAAGAGCGCGTCGTAATCGTCGAGCTCGTAACCGAAGAGCGGGAACGACTCGATGAAGGAGCCACGCCCGGCCATGATCTCGGCGCGCCCCTGGCTCAGGTTGTCCAGGGTGGCGAATTGCTGGAAGACGCGGATCGGGTCGTCGGAGCTCAGCACCGTCACCGCGCTCGTCAGGCGGATACGGCTCGTCTGCATCGCGGCCGCTGCCAGCGCCACCGCGGGCGCAGAGGCCGCGTAATCGGGCCGGTGGTGCTCGCCGAGGCCGAACACGTCGAGACCGACCTGATCCGCGAGGGTGATCTCCTCAACGAGGTTGCGCAGCCGCTCGGCAGGGGCAACCTGTCGCCCCGTCATCGGGTCGGTGCCCACATCGCCGAAGGTGTAAAGCCCGATTTCCATTCCGGCGTCCTCCTGCGTGCGTTCCGTAGACACGGGCCGAGGCACGGGCAAGGCAGCCACGGCCTCCGCCGTCGCGCTGGTCCGAGACTCTGCTCTTCAGACCTGTAGACCGCCCCCATAACTTTGGTGGGCTGCTCCCGAAGGAGGCCTGACGGAGAGTGGGTCCATGTCCTACACCTATCCTCCACGTCTTCGTCGCTCCCAGCCCGCAGCGCGCAGCTCCCTCCTGGCATGGCTTCTCCTCCTCACGAACGCGTGCGTTCCTCTTCCCTCGCCGAACCGTCCTGGGATGATCTGCGGGTGTTCCTGGCCGTGGTGGCTCATGGATCATTGAATGCGGCAGCCCGCGTTCTCGGTCAGAGCCAACCGACCGTGGCCCGGCGGATGCGCGGCCTCGAAGAGGCGCTGGGCGTGCAACTCGTCCGGCGCGGACCCAACCGGCTGTCGCTCACCGAGGCCGGGCGGGCGGTTCTGGAAGCGGCCTCGCCGATGGCGGAAGCCGCCTCTGCGGTTCCCCGGGCGGCCGCGGCCTACCGGGCCGATCCGCACGCGCCGGTGCGCATCACCGCGACTGCATCCGTCACGATGTTCCTGTCCTTGCATGCGCCCGCGCTCTCCGCCGCGGCCTCGCCGGCAGAGGTCGCCTTCCTGCCGACCCGCCGTCGGCTCGATCTGGCCGCCGGGGAGGCCGACATCGCGCTCAGGATGGGGCGGCTCCCGGAAGCCGCCGACCTCGTGGCACGCCGCCTGGGGACGATCACCTTCGCGATGTATGCCCATCCTGAAGCGCCGCCGGACGCCGTGATCGCGCCCCCGGAGGATGCGACCCTCTCGCGCCAGGCGGCCCTCGTTGCGGATTTTGCGCAGGGGCGACCGGTGGTGGCGCGGATCGGCGACATGCCGACCCGCCATCAGGCCACGCGGGCGAAGCTCGGCGCCTCGTGTCTCCCCTGCTGGCTCGGAGACTCGGACTCCGCCCTGGTGCGGGTGTCGGGGCCTCAGCAGGAGTTCAGCGACGACGTGTTCCTCCTCGTCCACCGGGCCGACCGCCGGCGGCGCGATGTGAGCCGCGTCGTCGAGGCCCTCGTGGACCTGTTCCGGCAGGAGGGCGCCGGGCTGACCGGGCGGGCCCGATGACATCCGCGCCGGCCTTTCGGCGTTAGCCTCCAGGGCCGATCTCTCCACCGATCCGACGCGCCGGCCTTGGATGTGGGACCTGGCGTCCCACCGGCCCGGCAGCCCTCCGCCTTTCGCGGGCAGCAGGAGTTTCAATGAGCATGCTCTACCGAGGCCGATTGTCGTTCCTGATGGCGCATCCCTGGCGCCCGACCGCGGGCATCTTTTTTGCGAACGGTGCCACGTTCGGGATCTGGGCGACCCAGATTCCTCTCGTGCGGGAGCGCCTGGGGCTCGATGCGACGGTTCTCGGACTCCTCCTCCTCGTGCTTGGGGCTGGCGCCGTGACAGCCATGGCGGCAAGCGGCTACCTCATCCGGCGATTCGGGAGCGCCGCGCTGACGCGGTTCAGCGCCGCTGCCTTCATCGCGCTCCTGCCGGTCACGACGGTCGCGCCCAGCCTGCTTCTGCTCGCCCCTGTGCTGTTCGCGTTCGGAGCCGCCGGCGGATCCATGGATGTGGCGATGAACGCCCATGCCGCCGAGGTCGAGCGCCACGCAGGAAGGGTCTACATGTCATCGTTCCACGGGATGTGGAGCGTTGGCGGACTCATGGGCGCCGGGCTTGGCAGCCTTCTGCTCGGCGTCGTGTCGGGTCCCGTTCAGGCGGCCGTCGCTGCACTCGTCATCGGCGTCGTCGCGGCAGCGAGCCAAGGCGGGCTCCTTGCCCATGTCGCTGCACTGGAGAGCCAGACCAACGCACATCTGCGCCCGGACGCGCTTGCGCTCATGATCGGGACGATGGCGGCCGTGACCTTCGCGGCTGAAGGCTCGGTGCTCGACTGGAGTTCTCTCTATATGCGCACCGCGCTTGGTGCTCCACCCGAGCTGGTCGGATTCGGCTACGCCGCGTTCTCGGCGGCGATGGCGGGCGGGCGCTTCGTCGGCGATCGGATCCGGAGCCGGTATGGCGCCGCAACCATTATCCGGGGCGGGGCGCTTCTGGCAGCGCTCGGCCTCTTCGTCGCGCCTGCGACCGGGTCGGCAGCCGGCGCGATCGTCGGTTTTGCCCTGACGGGTCTCGGCCTCTCGAACGTCGTGCCGGTGCTGATCAGCGCCGCCGGAGCCATGCGCAACGGCGACATCGCGATCGCGACCGTGACGACCCTCGGCTATGGCGGGCTTCTCGCCGCTCCGCCGCTCCTCGGCTTCGTGGCCGATGCGACCTCGCTGGCCACCATGTTCGTGCTCGTGGCCGGCATGTGCGTCCTGGTCGCAGCCTGCGGCGGCATCGCGCGGGCCGCGACCGGCCGGGACGGCACCGAGGAATCCGGCGCCGGCCCGGTGGCACGGACGTCCTGAAACGCACGCTTCTACCCGCAAGCAGTCTGCAACCAGGGAACGCATGCGGGGCGCGGTCTGCCCCTGCCTCACGCGGGCCACGGCTGTCGAGGCGTTCGGCGGCCACCACCGTCGGTGGTCTTATCCACGCCGACGCGCTTGGCGAGGCCGAGGCGACCAAAGTCTAAGCTTTACAAAATCTACTTCCCAGGTAGAGTTTAGGGGTTAGCAGGAGAATCGACATGGCTGCCAGCACACCTCACGACCTGTGGCTCTGCTACCAGCAATGCATGGACCTGCACCGGCAGGCCCGCGATCCGCACACCCGCAACCTGATGCTTGCCGATGCTCAGGCCTGTCTCGGCCTCTGGTTCGATGCCATCGAGCGCGAGCTTCGCGCCCGAGCCCCCATGGCGGCCAACCCCGTCCGGCAGCCCGAGCCCAGCCGGAGCTGACGGCTCTCTCCCCAACAGTCCATCGCCCGCCGGCCTGAATTCAGCCAAACCGGCGGCCCCATCCGGTTCCCCCAGGAGGACATTGTCGATGTCTGCCAACCCTTCCGCTCGCCCGAGCCACGCCCTCGACTACATCCTGGCGGTCGCGGCCTTCATGATGGTGTTCGCCATCACGACCTTCGCGCACGCCCAGGCGACGCTCCTCAATGTCTCCTACGACCCGACCCGCGAGTTCTATAAGGACGTCAACGAGGCCTTTGCCGCCGAGTGGCGCGCCAAGACCGGCCAGACGCTCACGATCCGCATGTCGCACGGCGGCTCCGGCCGCCAGGCCCGCGCCGTGATCGACGGTCTCGCAGCGGACGTCGTCACCCTGGCCCTGGCTCAGGACGTCGACGAGATCGCCAGCCGCACCGGCAAGATCCCGGCCGACTGGCAGAAGCGCCTCTCCCACAACAGCGCACCCTATACCTCCACGATCGTGTTCCTGGTCCGCAAGGGCAACCCGCGCGCCATCCGCGACTGGGGCGATCTGGCGAAGCCTGGCGTCGGAGTCATCACCCCCAACCCGAAGACCTCGGGCGGCGCCCGCTGGAACTACCTTGCGGCATGGGCCTGGGCGACGCGCGAGTTCGGCGGCGACGAAACGAAGATCCGCGCGTATATCCAGGCGCTCTTCCGCAACGTGCCCGTGCTCGATACCGGCGCGCGTGGCTCCACCACGACCTTCGCCCAGCGCAATCTCGGCGACGTGCTCATCGCCTGGGAGAACGAGGCCTTCCTGGCGCTGGAAGAGTTCGGGGCCGACAAGTTCGAGATCGTGGTGCCTTCCATCTCGATCCTGGCTGAGCCCTCCGTGTCGCTCGTCGACGGCAATGCGACACCCCGCGGCAACCGGCAAGCGGCCGAGGCCTACCTGAACTTCCTCTACTCGCCGAAGGGCCAGGCGCTCGCCGCCCGGCATCACTTCCGCCCCGTCACGCCGGAGCACGCGAACCCTGAGGATCAGGCGAAATTCCCGAAGCTCGATCTCGTCACCATCGATGGTGCCTTTGGGGGTTGGGCCAAGGCGCAGGCCACGCACTTCGCCGAAGGCGCTCTGTTCGACCAGCTCTATTCCAAGAAGTGAGGCCTTGAGGGCGGCTCTCCCATGGAGCCGTCCTCAATCGCGCGGACGACAAGGTCGACCTGCGGGGGCCGCATACACCTTCTCCCATACTCCCTCACGAGGCAGTCAGACTGATGACAGCGCTTGCTCTCCCGCGGCTCCGGCAGCCGAGCGTGCTGCCGGGGTTCTCCCTGGCCCTCGGAATGGCCGTCACGGCGCTCTCGCTCGTGGTGCTGATCCCGCTCGCCGGCCTGATCTTCAAGGCCGCGCAGGTCGGCCCCAGCGAGTTCCTGCGCATCGCGCTTGATTCCCGTACCCTCGCTGCCCTTCGCCTCTCCTTCGGGGCGGCCTTCGCGGCGGCGGTCGTGAATGGCGTGTTCGGCCTGCTCGTCGCCTGGGTGCTGGTGCGCTACCGCTTCCCCGGCCGGCGCCTCCTCGATGCAGCCGTCGATCTGCCCTTCGCCCTCCCCACCGCGGTGGCCGGCATCGCGCTCACCGCCATCTACGCGCCCAATGGGTGGATCGGGGGCCTTCTCGCGCCGCTCGGAATCAAGATCGCTTACACCCCGCTCGGGGTGATCATGGCCCTGATCTTCGTCGGCCTGCCCTTTGTGGTCCGCACGGTCCAGCCCGTGCTGGCCGAAACGGAACGGGAGATCGAGGAAGCCTCCGCGCTCCTCGGCGCCAGCCGGATCCGCACCGTGTTCCGCGTGGTGCTGCCGGCGGTGATGCCTGCTCTCATGACGGGCTTTGCGCTCGCCTTCGCGCGCGGCGTCGGGGAATACGGCTCGGTGATCTTCATTGCGGGCAACATCCCGTTCGTCTCCGAGATCGCGCCGCTCCTCATCGTGATCCGCCTCGAGGAGTTCGACTACGCCGGCGCCACAGTGGTCGCCACCGTGATGCTCGCGATTTCGTTCTCGCTCCTGCTCGTCATCAACCTGCTGCAATCCCGCGCGCGCCGACGGCTCGGCCATGCGTGATTGCGCGGCTGCCCCTGCATCCCACCGGCACGAGGTTTGCCCATGACCGATCTTGCTCTCGATCCACGGGCCTTCGCACTGCGAGCTCCCGTCCGCGTCGCGGACGCGACCGCGGAGACGCCGTCGATCCGGCGCATCCTCATCGCCGTCGCGACCGCCTTCCTGGGGATTGTGATCTTCCTGCCCCTGATCGCCGTGTTCGTGGAGGCGCTGCGGCAGGGCTGGGGCGCCTATGTCGCCGCGCTCCTGGAGCCCGACACGCTCGCCGCGATCCGGCTCACGCTCACGGTGGCCGCCATCGTGGTGCCGCTCAACATCCTGTTCGGCGTCGCCGCCGCCTGGGCGATCGCCAAGTTCGAGTTCCGCGGCAAGGACCTCCTGCTCACGCTGCTGGACCTGCCTTTCTCGGTCTCACCAGTCATCTCGGGCCTCGTCTACGTGCTCCTGTTCGGGGCCGGGAGCGCACTGGGACGCTGGCTGACGGCCAATGGCATCGAGATCATCTTTGCCGTGCCCGGCATCGTGCTCGCGACGCTCTTCGTGACCTTCCCCTTCGTGGCGCGGGAGCTGATCCCGCTCATGCAGGCGCAAGGAACGCAGGACGAGGAGGCCGCACTCTCGCTCGGGGCATCCGGCTGGCGGACCTTTCTCACCATCACGCTGCCGAACGTGAAATGGGGCCTGCTCTACGGCGCGCTCCTCTGCAATGCCCGCGCGATGGGCGAGTTCGGGGCGGTCTCGGTGGTGTCGGGTCACATCCGCGGGCTCACCAACACCATGCCGCTGCACGTGGAGATCCTCTACAACGAGTACAGCTTCGTGGGCGCTTTCGCGGTGGCCTCGGTCCTGGCCCTGCTCGCGCTGGTCACGCTCGTGCTCAAGAGCCTGCTCGAATGGCGCTACGGCGACGAAATCGCCCACGGCCGCCGGCATTGATCGCCGCAACCCCTCTCACGACGCGCAGGCGTCCCCCGATCCCAAGGAGAACCCCATGTCCGTTTCGGTGACGATCGAGAACGTCGAGAAGGAATTCGGCCGTTATCCCGCTTTGCGCGGCGTGTCGCTCGATGTGGCGGACGGCGAACTCGTCGCCCTTCTCGGCCCCTCCGGCTCGGGCAAGACCACGCTGTTGCGCATCGTGGCCGGCCTGGAGGAGGCGGATCGCGGACGCGTGATGTTCGGCGATCTCGACGCCACGCGCCTGACCCTGCGGGAGCGCCGGATCGGCTTCGTGTTCCAGCACTATGCCCTGTTCCGGCACATGACGGTCCTCGACAACGTGGCCTTCGGGCTCCGCGCCCGGCCTCGGCGGGAGCGCCCCGCCGAGGCCGACATCCGCCGCCGCTCGCTGGAGCTTCTCGACCTCGTGCAACTCGGCGGGCTCGAGGGCCGCTATCCCGCGCAGCTCTCGGGCGGTCAGCGCCAGCGGGTGGCGCTCGCGCGGGCGCTGGCGATCGAGCCGCGCGTCCTTCTCCTCGACGAGCCGTTCGGGGCACTCGACGCCAAGGTCCGCAAGGACCTGCGGCGGTGGCTGCGGGATCTGCACAAGCGGACGGGCCATACGACGCTCTTTGTGACCCATGACCAGGACGAGGCGCTGGAGCTGGCCGACCGGGTCGCGATCCTGAACCAGGGCCGGATCGAGCAGGTCGGCACGCCGCGCGAGGTGGTCCACAGCCCTGCCACGCCCTTCATCCGCGACTTCGTCGATGCTGCGGGCGATGCAAGCCCCTCTGGGAGCTCCCTGGGAATCACCATCCCTCCTCGTCCCTATCTCGCCCATGCCGGCCGATAGGGTGACGGGCAGTGGAGGCGCCGCTATCGCCGGCGGTTTCAGTCTGGGGTCGCCTCGCCTCGGCCGAAAGGTCGCCGGCTCCGGCTGGAGTCCGAGTGGGGCGGCTGCCTGAGGGACGCTTTGCAACCTTGGCCGGGGAATGCCGTCGGGAGTTCAGTTTTCCGGCGACCTGTGGAGAAGTGCCTCAGGTGAGAAGGTTGCGCGACGCCTTGTTCTGCCGGAGCCATGCGGCCGCGTAGCCGCAGAGCGGCGTGATCGTCCACCCCTCCCGGCGCGCGAGATCGGCGATGCCCCGCATTAGCCGGTCCGCAGCACCGGTCCCGCGGAGGGGCCGGGCCGCCTCGACCCAGTCAATGAAGAGCACCGAGCCCTGCCGCCGGTAGTTGGCGAACACGAGCATGCCTCGAACCTCGAGCTCGAACCGGCTCCGTTCGACATTGTCGCGGATCTCGGGGACCGTCGCTGAAAGGGTGCTTTCCATTGTGCTGCCAACGTCAGGATAGAAGACGTCGCCGGTCAGTGGCAGACGAGGCAGGCACCAGCGGCCCCCGCCCCGCCGGCCGGTATGTCGGCCTCAGCTGCGCTGGCTGGTGTCGCGCTCCACCGATCCCTCAGGCTTCCGCGCCTTCTTGGCCTTTTTCCAGGAAGGTCTTGTCCGTGCTTTGTGGGCCATCAGCTTACCTCGTGGTCTGGGTTCGAGATGATGGACAGGGCCTTCAGGCTAGAGCTGTTTCGACGTGCGTCGAATCAGCTCTCCTCCTGTTGTCGACGCGTTTTCTTCACGTGAGCCGGATCCACCTCACTCGAAAACGCTCTAGTGCCGGCCACCGCTTTGGACGTCCCGGGCATGAGCGCCGCTGTCCACGCCCTGGTTGCTCTTCAGGGCTTTCTCGCAATGCGGAACATGGCTCATCGCACGCTCCTGCATCTCCTGAGCGTTGTGGCACGGCTTGTCCACGTCCTGTTTGCAGAATTGGCAAACCATAGGCGTAACCTCCTCTGAGCACCTTCGATGAGGAGCAACGTGTGCCAGGGGACCGAGTTTCAGCTTCGCGGTTCTCTTCGTTCAGGTTCCCCGGTGAACGATCCGGAGTTCAATCGCTTATACGCAGACCGTCGAAGTCCTGCGCCCGTCGAAGAATCGCTGCGCTTCTTCTGCGGGAGAGCGCCTCTGGAGAACCTTGCGACTGATGTACACCGACCAGGCCGTTTCCATCCTCATCCCGCTGCTCGTGCTGGCCGTCCTCTGGGTGGTTGTCCGGCACTGGATCATTCCCTTCGTGCTTGGGTTCGCGCTGGCTGTCGCGCTCGGTCCTTCGGCGCGCCCTCTGCTGGCAAGCGTCTGGTCGTCGGTTGCACAGGTGGGGGACGCGATCTTCGGCACGCGCCACGAGGCGGCCGAGCCTCGCCGCGACGAGTGGGACAGGCGTCCCGCACGGCGCGGCGAGTTCGGGAGCGACTAGAGCGTGGCGGCCACGCCCCTATGCATCCGAGTGCCAAGCACGGCGGCACCCATGCGCCGAGGTCAGGAGGGGACCGGAACGCTGGCCCACGGCTTGTGTTGTCTCGGCGGGGGTTTTCTCAGTCACGGATGCACACATGCTGTTCCATCGTTCTGCTGGCTTGGCACTGGCTCTGACTCTCGTCATCGGGGGCGCTTACGCTCAGGAGAGTTCGTCTGCCGACCTTGGCCGTTGCACAATGGCGGCATCCCCGACCGCGAACGATCCGTGCGAGCCTCTATCTGTCAGGCTCGGGGTGAGCGGTGCGGAGGTGGTCTCCGACATGCAGCGTCCGGGCGACCGCCGCTTGGAGGTCGCGACGTTCGACGTGAACGGCGTAGCATTGATCACGCCGGGTGAGCGCACGGTTGTGCAAATCTCGGATTCGAGCACCAACGTAGCCGCGACCGAGGCCTCTCCCGACATCGACGCGACCGGCAGCGTCTCGTCGAACGGCGCTCAGCAATAGGAATCGCGATTCCTTCCGGAAGCTTTGCGAGCCCGGCGGAAGTCCGGGCAATCCGGGCCGGTCGTCATTCCGGGCCGCTTACGAAGTGCGGCCCGGCCGGTTCAGGACATTCCTGGGCCGAATAGCACAGTCCGCGCTTCTTGGATCGTTGCCCCTCCAGACTTATGCTACGGGGGTGGAACCCGGCATCGAGAGTGGAGCATGCCGGCTTGGTGCGATCTGGATAGGCTGAGCGGATGAGGCCCCCGATTCTGGTTACCGGCGCCGCCGGGTTCGTCGGCTTTCATGTGGCGCGTCGGTTGCTGCAGGACGGGCACCGGGTCGTGGGGGTGGACAGCTTCTCCTCCTATTATGACCCCGGGCTCAAGGAAGCGCGCTTCTCTCAACTCCTGGCCCACGAGGGCTTCGCCCCGGAGCGGCTCGACCTCGCCGATGAGGATGCCGCACGGGAACTGTTCGAGCGGCACCGCCCGGAGCGGGTGGTCCACCTCGCGGCCCAGCCCGGCGTAAGAAGGGCCCTGACCGAGCCCCGGCCTTACGTCATGGCGAATGTCGTGGCCTTCCTCAACGTTCTGGAAGGCTGCCGCCACGCCGGCGTCGAGCACCTCGTCTACGCCTCCTCCAGTTCCGTCTATGGCGCGAACCGCAAGCTGCCGTTCTCGGAGCACGACCGGGCCGATCACCCGGTCAGCCTCTACGCCGCCACGAAGAAGTCGAACGAGATGATGGCTCATGCCTACGCTCATCTCTTCGGGCTGCCCGCCACAGGCCTGCGCTTCTTCACGGTCTACGGCCCCTGGGGCAGGCCCGACATGGCGGTCTACGCCTTCACCCATGCGATCGCGCAGGGACGCCCCATCGAAGTGGCGGCCTCGGGCCGCGTGTGGCGCGACTTCACCTACATCGACGACATCGTCGAGGGGGTGGTGCGAACCCTCGACCGGCCGGCGCGCCCGGATCCGGCCTGGCGCGGCGAGGATCCCGACCCCGCGACCGCCGCCGCTCCGCACCGCGTCTACAATATCGGCAATGACCGGCCCGAGGAGCTGAACCACCTCATCGCGCTCATCGAGGACGCGCTCGGGACCAAGGCCACACGGGTCGAGCGGCCTCTCCCGCCGGGAGATGTCCTGGAAACGCGCGCCGACGTCACTGACCTGCGCCGCGACGTCGGCTTTGCTCCCGCGACGCCCTTGGGCGAAGGCGTGCGCCGCTTCGTGGAATGGTACCGCTCCTATCACGGAGATGGCCTCCAGGGCCGGCCCTGACGCAAGAGGGCGCTGCAGCGGCGCCTCGGCGAGCAAATGACGGCCAGGCGCCCTCCAGCTCTGCACGGCGACGATGGCTCGCCTGGTGTCCTGGCTGGATCTGGATCAGGCGGAGAGCCGGGCCGCTGCTTGCGCAGGAACTCGGCCAGCAGACAGACGTTTTCTCAAGAAGCTGTACCGCACATCCGACGCCCGAGGCTGAACGGCTACAGGACCCGAACTCCTGCCGCGAGGTGTGGAGCGCCGCACAAGAAAGATGACACCGGGCAATCGGGAGGGACTTGGGAGAGGCCAGCTGACGGGCCGTGCTCCGGACTAACAGAGGGACACGGCGGATGTCAGGAGGCAGGCCGATGGAGAAGGGTTTTCGAGGCCGATTCAGCTTCGACCGAGCGGAGATTCTGGCTGACGGTGCAGTGCATGTCGCGGGAATAGGATTAGGAATTGTCGGCGTCGCGTTGCTGTTCGCAGCCACCCTCCAGGGCGTCGGCGCGGCCGAGGTCGGTTCGCTCGCGATCTACGCGTTCAGTCTTCTCGCGGTATTGATCATCTCCGCCATCTACAATCTCTGGCCGCCGTCGCCGACGAAATGGCATCTGCGGAAGTTCGATCATTCCGCGATCTACCTTCTCATCGCCGGAACCTATACGCCCTTCGTGATGCAGATGCCGAGAGGGCTGGAGTCGGCTCTGCTCCTTGCCGGGATCTGGACCGTGTCGCTGGTCGGCATGGCGCTGAAGATCCTGCTCCCCGGCCGCTTCGACCGGCTCTCGATCCTGCTCTACCTGCTCCTGGGCTGGAGCGGTCTCCTGATCTACGAGCAGCTCCTGACCCTGCCAGCCACGACGCTGGCGCTGATCGTTGCGGGAGGCCTCCTCTACACGGCGGGCGTCGTGTTTCACCTGTGGCAGAGCCTGCGGTTTCAGAATGCGATCTGGCACGCATTCGTCCTCGTCGCTGCCGCATGCCATTACGGTGCCGTGTTCGATTGCGTGATCCTTGCACGACAGCTCCAGGCCTAAGCGGGCAGCCGGTCGCAGCTGCGGGCCAGCACGTGCCCGGCAAGATCTACCAGGACCATTGCGCTATCGACCGGTCGGCTGCCTACAGGTCACTGTCCCGGTGATCGAGCGCGCTTGCTCTCAGCGATCGCCCGGGCGAGGTCTTCGCGAGCCTCGCAGCCGAGGGGGCAAAGGATCTTCAAGCGCGCGAGCTGCTCCTCCGCCATGTCGTCCTGATCGAGTTGCAGGTAGAGCTCGCCGAGATACTCACGAGCGCCGATGTGGTCGGGATCGAGGTCGAGGGCGCGTGAGTAATTGTGCAGGGCCTCCTGCAACAGGCCGACTTTCCGCTGGCTGAACGCCAGGTAATTGTAGGCGTCGGCATTGCCGGGATCCCGAGCGACTACGCGCTGGAGGAGCGGTATCGCCTCGGCAAACTGTCGCTCCTTCACCAGCCGTTCGGCCGCCACGAACTCCGCGTCGCGCGCGACATCCGCTGAAGGGACGTCTTCGATGATCGCGTATGCAGGGTGATCCCAGATAACGATCGATAGAGCGGTATAGAACGCCAGTAATAATCCATGCCTGGGGAAACCGCTCAGCCATTGTGCCATCTCAAGCATCCTGCGCCGAACAAGAGGCTAGACTATAACACTCATGAGGCTTATCATTCCAGCTTCTTCAGAACAACGTGCCCTCGCGTCGGCGCGGCGCTGATCGTTTGCTGTCGTGCTATGAGCGACTTCGTCCAGCTTTCACGGACACCGCCGATCTAGCTTTGGAGAAAGCTCATGGTGTTCTGCAAGCACGCGCGCCGCGGGGCGTTCGCGGCATTGGCCTCCGTTTCCCTGACGGTACTGGCAACTGCGGCAGTGGCTCACGACAGCGGGGTGACCGGCAAAATCGGGGAGGCCCGCTTCAATGTTTCCTGCACCGCTGAGGCGCAGGAAACCTTCAACCGCGCGGTGACCCTGCTGCACTCGTTCTGGTTCACGCCGTCCCGCAAAGCTTTCGAGGAGGCTGCGAGACAGGACCCGAGTTGCGCCATGGCCTATTGGGGCATCGCGATGGTCTCGCGTGCCAATCCCCTTGCCTCAGCGCCGACTCCGAAAGGGATGACCGACGGTCTTGCGGCCATCGAACAGGCTCAAAGGATCGGCGGAAAGACTCAGCGCGAGCGGGATTACATCGAGGCTCTGGCCCAATTCTATCGCGACTACGACAAGAAGGACCACAGGACCCGTGTCGTCGCCCACGAGGAGGCCATGGCGCGGCTCGCATCGGCTTATCCGGAGGACCGTGAGGCCGCGATTTTCTATGCTCTCGCCCTCAACATCTCGGCGTCGCCGACGGACAAGACCTACAGCAACCAGCTCAAGGCCGGAAAAATCCTGGAGGCTGTGTTCGCCGAGCTGCCGCAGCATCCCGGCGTCGCGCATTATCTCATCCACACTTACGATTATCCGCCCATCGCCAAGCAGGGGCTCGATGCCGCCAAACGGTATGCCGGCATCGCCCCGGACTCGCCTCATGCGCTGCACATGCCGTCGCATGTCTTCACCAGGCTCGGCTACTGGGAGGATTCCGTCTCCTCGAACCGTTCATCGGCGGAGGTCGTTCGAAAGGAGAATCCCTCGAACGATCCCAAGCAATTGGTACCGGAAGCGCTGCATTCGTACGACTATATGGTCTACGCACACCTGCAAATGGGCCAGGAGGCTGAGGCGAAGCGCGTTGTCGATGAGGTGACGGCCGGGGAGACGGTCGAGCCTGGGAACCTCCTGGCAGCGAGCTACGCTCTTGCGGCGATACCGGCCCGGTACGCTCTGGAACGGCACCGTTGGGACGAGGCGGCGCGCCTCGAGGTCCCGAAGGTCACGGGCTTTGCCTGGGCCAGCTTCCCTCAATCCGAAGCCGTCGTGCACTTCGCCAAGGGTCTCGGAGCAGCACGGACCGGCGACGTGGCGGCTGCCAACGCTTCGGCCCAGCGCCTCAAGGAACTGCACGATGCCCTGGTCACGATGAAGCAGGGCTACTGGGCAGGCCAGGTCGGCATCCAGGGGAAGACGGTCGCGGCCTGGACGGCCTTGGCAGAGGGGCGCAAGGAGCAGGCCATCGCCCTGATGAAAGAGGCGGCCGATCTCGAGAGCGCCACCGAGAAGCATATCGTCAGCCCTGGGCCGATCGTGCCGGCGCGTGAGCTTCTAGGCTTCATGCTGCTGGAGACCGGGGAACCCGCTCTCGCACTGGCGGAATTTCAGAAGAGCCAGGAGGTCGAGCCGAACCGGTACCACGGCTTCGCCGGGGCCGCGCGTGCAGCGGAACTGGCCGGTCTGCGCGACACGGCCAAGGCGCACTATTCCAAGCTCCTTGAAGTGAGCGCAGCGGACGGCGCCGCACGGCCGGAAGTCCAGACCGCACGGGCGTTCCTCGCGCAGTAGCCGACCCAACCGCCCCGGCCCGCGCGCCAGTACGCAGAGCTGTCCGGGGCTCCAGAACTTCCGTTCCTGTTCCACGACAGCCGGAGGGGCACCAATCGCCCCTCCGGGCACGCATGAGTCGTGAGACCGGCCAAATGCGGGCTTGAGCCGCCTCGAAGCGCGGGTATCCGGCCGGCATGGCAGGGCCTTTTCCCATTGGACCCCGGCCCGGTGAGCCCGCGTTCGCTTGGGCCGGCCGTTTCCGGCATGACAAAAGGCCGCCACCTCAAAAAAGGCGGGGGAGCTTCGAGGATCATCGGAAGGCCGAACTTCACCATACCCGAGCGATCTGGTACCGTCCGGGCGGGATTCACTGGAGAATAACAATGACTGTTCTTGGCCGTCGGGCATTTCTGACCGGTTTATCTGCCGCACTCGTCACCGGCAGCAACGGAAGCCAAGCCCAAATCGGTCGGACCGACTATGCCTCGATGTATGGGGCCGTGCGAGGAGAGCCCTTCCCGATCCCGCCCTTCCGCTACACCCAGATCGATCCCGCCTTTCTCCGCACCAGTGTCTATTACTCAGGGAGCGAGCCGCCCGGGACCATCGTGGTCGATCCGCAACGGCGGTTCCTCTACCACGTGCAACCCGGCGGATGGGCCGTGCGCTACGGCGTCGGCGTCGGCCGGCAGGGGTTCAGCTGGTCGGGGACGGCGACCATCGAGGACAAGCAGGAATGGCCCGACTGGTACCCCCCGAAGGAGATGCTGCAGCGCCAACCCGACCTCATGGAGCGGGTGGAGAGGCTCCAGAGCGGCGTCGGCGTACCCGGCGGACCCGGCAATCCGCTCGGCGCGCGGGCTTTGTACCTCTGGCAGGGCAACAAGGATACGCTCTACCGGATCCACGGTACGCTCGAACCCTGGACCATCGGGCAGAGCGTGTCCTCCGGCTGCATCCGCATGATCAACCAGGATGTCATCGACCTCTACAATCACACCCCCGTCGGAACCAAGGTGGTGGTCCTCGATGCTCCCAGCAGGAGCCCGCGGCGGATGAGCTGATGCGCGGTGGGTTGGAGGAGCCGCGTTCCTAAACCAGGTTGATCCGACCGGCTCCTGAATGCAGGGCACGCGGGCATCGCGCAGGTAGATCTGGTCGTGGTTCACACGCTGTTCAACTTGGAATGCGCAACATGACATCAGTAGTCATTGTTGCGGGAATCCCCCTATGAGCACCCGGTTTAGGATGACGCGGCTCCTCTTGGCTCTTTCAGGCACACTGTTCCTCGGGGCACTGTCGGGCGCTGCTCCGGCGGACGCAGGTTACCGGTACGGGTACGGCGGCTATCGCGACGTCGTTTACGAGCGGGTCGTGCGACGTCCCGTCGTGCGCCGGGTCGTGATCGTCGAGCGACCGATTGTTTACCGGCCGCGCCCCATCGTCCGCACGGTTGTTGTCCAGCGGCCGTACTATCCCCGCGTCAGCTACAGCTATGGATGGCGCGACCGCGTGGTCTATCGCCCGCGGCACCGTGACCGCTGGCACGATCGCCCGCGCTGCTGGCTGCCAGAACGCTATCTGTGCCGGTGAAGAGCCGTCGCCCACCCTTTGGCTTCGGGACCAGCGCCGGACGGGCAGGTCCATGCATGTATGCCGTGTCCCGCTCTGTCGGGCGGGCTCGGTTGCACGATTACTCGGCCGCTCTCAGGTAGGGGAGGGCGGCCGTGCGCGTTGCTGGCGAGGGCCGTCGCGAACCTTCGCGAGCGGAGCCCTCGACGATCACATAAGGGATCCTGTCCGCGCCACCTTCCTCCACCCGGGCCCGAACGCCGTAGACCTCCTCCAGCAGGCCCGGCGTAATGATCTCCAGGGGGGCTCCGGCCGCGACGAGACGTCCGTTCGCAATGACCATTATCCGATCCGCGACACGGAGCGCCTGATTGAGATCGTGCACGGCCAGGAGAACGCAGATGTCCCGCTCCTGCGCCAGCCTCCGGACCAGCGCGAGAACCTCGACCTGGCGGTGGAGATCGAGCGCGCTCGTGGGCTCGTCCATCAGCAGGATCTGCGGCTCGCGCACGAGCGTCTGAGCAATGGATACAAGCTGGCGCTGGCCGCCGCTCAATTCGGCGAGGTTGCGGAAGGCGAGATCCTCGATGCCGAGATCATCGAGAGCGGCGTCGACGATCTCCAGATCCGCATCGTCCACAGCCCAGCCGCCCTGCCGGTCCTGCTTGCGGGCCAGCAGAACCGACTCGTAGACTGTGAGCACGGCTGCAACCGCGGTGTCCTGCGGGAGGTAGCAGGGCCGCCGGGCCTGTCGCCCAGCCGAGCCGTTCACCACGACCTCGCCCGGCCCCTCGAGCAGCCCGGCGATTCGCCTGAACAGGGTGGACTTGCCGGCGCCGTTCGGTCCGATCACGGCAACGACCTCGCCACCTCGGAATGCCGGCGTGGTGATGCCCGAAAGAGCCGGCACGGAGCAGGCGCCGCTACCGTAGCGCACGCCCACGGCCCGCAATTCCAAGGTTGGCGGGAACTTCCGGTCTACCATGAGCGCCATTTCCGGTTGGTCGAGAGGATGAGGCTGAAGAAGAACGGCACGCCGATGAGCGCCGTCACGATGCTGATCGGGAAGGTCAGGCCCGGGATGAGCGACTTGCTCGCCACCGACGACGCCGAGAGAAGCGCTGCCCCGGCGAGCGCCGAGGCTGGCAGGAAGTAACGCTGGTCTTCGCCGATCAGCATGCGGGCGATGTGCGGACCGACAAGGCCGATGAAGCCGATGGTTCCCACGAAGGAGACCGGGACCGCCGCCAAGAGGCTCACGAGGAGCATCGTCTCCAGGCGCAGGCGCCGCACGTCGATCCCGAAGCTCGCAGCCTTGTCCTCGCCGAGCCTCAGCGCCGTCAGGGCCCAGGCCCTGCGCATGAACAGGGGCAGGCACAGCCCCAGGACGATTGTCGTGATCGCCAGCTTCGGCCAAGTCGACTTGGTGAGGCTGCCCATGGTCCAGAACACGACCGCGCCCAGCGCCTGCTCGGAGGCGACGAACTGAAGGAGTGAGAGCAGGGCGTTGAAGGTGAAAACGAGCGCGATGCCGAGCAGCACCACGGTCTCGGTGCTCACGCCGCGGCGCTGACTTAGGGCGTGAATCAGGAGCGCGGCCCCTGCCGCCGCGATAAAGGCGTTCAGCGGCACCATGTAATCGAGCGCGGCCGGCACGACGGCTACGCCGAGCACGAGCGCGAGCGCCGCGCCGAAGCTCGCGGCCGCCGATATCCCGAGCGTGAAAGGGCTTGCCAGCGGGTTGTTGAGGATGGTCTGCATCTGGGCCCCAGCGACCGCGAGCGATGCGCCGACGACGACTGCCATGAGGGCGACCGGCAGCCGGATTTCCCAGATCACGACCCGCAGGGATGCCGGAACGGCGTCGGGAGACGCAAGGGCACGGACGACCTCCGTGACGTGATAGCGGGCCGGACCCGTCATCAGGTCGATGAGGAAGCTCGCCGCCAGCAGCGCCGCCAGCCCGGCGAGGAGCAGCAGCTTGCGCCGGGTCAACGCGCGGTACTCCGCGCGCTTATGGACGATCCGATCGGCCGCCCGCGAATCCCGGACAGCGGTCAGCGATGCACCGGTCATCAGCCGTTCGCCTGCAGCGAGACCCAGTAGCCCGGCTGATAAGGAATGGGCAGGAAGCGCTCGTGCAGCGTGCGCAGAGTCGCATCGGGATCGACGTCACGGAACAGGTCCGGATGGAGCCATTTGGCGATCTGCTGCACGGCCACGAACTGATAGGGGCTGTTGTAGAACTGGTGCCAGATCGCGTGAACCTGCCCCCGCTCCGTCGCGGGGATCGTCCGGAACGCCGGCCGCTGCATGAGCCCGGCAAGCTTGCGCCGCGCTTCCGTCAGGTCGGCGTTCGGACCGACGCCGACCCAGGCGCCGCCGGGCACATAGGCGTCCCATGCGCTGCCCGTGACAATGACGACGTCGGGCCTCGCGGCGACGATCTTCTCCGGGCTGATGGTCCCGAAGGTGCCGGGGATGAGGTCCGACCCGAGATTGCGGCCGCCGGCGAGTTCGACCATGCGCCCGAAGTTCTCGCGTCCGAACGACATGCAGCAATCGTCCGAGTAGCCGCCGGCCCGGTCGACCATCACGAGCGGCTTCCTGGACTCGGTGAGGTTCGCGGCCTTCAGGCGCTCCTCGACGGTGGCGATCTCCTTCGCGCGGAAGGCGATGAACTCCTCCGCGACGGCCTCGCGTCCGAACAGTTTGCCCATGAGGCGGAGCGAGGGCTCGGTGTTCTCGAAGGGCTTCTCGCGGAAGTCGACATAGACGACGGGGATGCCGACCCCGGCGAGCTTCTCGACGAGCTTCGCTTCGTCGCTCGCGACCTTCGCCTCAATGTTCATGAGGAGCACGTCGGGCTTCAGGGCCACGGCCTGCTCGACGTCGAAGGATCCCTCCTTCATGCCCCCAAAGGTCGGCAGCTTGCCAATCTGCGGGTTCTTGGACTCGTAGAGCTTGAATGTCCCGGGGTCGGCCTTGGCGAGGTCATCGCGCCACGCGACGACGCGTCGGAACGGGTTGTCCTTGTCGAGCGCCGCGACGACGTAGATCTGGCGCCCTTCGCCGAGGATCACACGCTGGACGGGCGCCCGGACGCGGACCTTGCGCCCGGCCACATCCGTGACCTCGACGGTCTCGGACTGGGCGGCGGTCGGCGAGGCTGCCGTTTGCGCCGAGGCTGGATGGCCGAAGGTGGTAACGAAAGCGAGGCATGCAGGCGCAAGGAAGCGCGCGCCGACATTGCGCAGGAGCGGTATCATGGAAAACCTCATCAGCCAGGGGTCAAGGCCCTGCGGCAAGGGATTGCACAGGCATGTGCGAGTTCAGAGCTAGCCCGGTCGAAAGCTAAAATCAATTCTGGAACAACAACTTAGAATGATTTCAGTTTGGACTTGTTCTCAACTGCGCTTTCACGCCTGCCAACTCGTTGATAAAACCCTGAGGAGCGGGAGGAGAAAGTTCGTGGAACTGCGCCACAGCATGGCACGTCTGGACGTGGCCCTCCTCGAGCTCGACAACCCGGCCGGCCTCGGAGTTCCAGGCGGTTCTCGCTATCCGGCAAGGTAGATCTCGCCCGATCTGGTGCAGACGCATGGTTGCAAATCCTGAATCCAAGTGAGGTTTGCACCTATGAAATACAGGCCGCAATACCGGCGAAATATCTGTGTGTGATGTCTGGTGCCCGAGGCATCTGTACTTCAGTGAGGAGTGCACGTGGCCGCTGCAGGAGCCGCACGTCGTGCGGCGGTCCCGGCGTGATGGCTGATGCCGAGTCGAAGAACGAGGACACAATGATGTCAGCGATTGCCCGCAGTTCATCAAGACGCGCAGCAGGCGCGACCAATGTGCATGCCGAACCGAAGCAGGCACCCCTTTCCGGGATCGATTTGGCAACGAAAGACATGCCTGCCCAGAACCTTAGCTATCCGATTGCGGTGAATCTCAGAAACGGCATGCCAGCGGATGCGGAAGATCTTGGCGTGATCTGCTACGAAGCCTTCAAGCGCATTGCCGAGCAGCATCGCTTCCCACCGGATTTTCCCTCGCCCGCCGTGGCGGCCGATCTTATGCGCATGATGCTGTCCCGCAACGACATCCACGCGGTCGTTGCCGAGAGGGATGGGCGCTTGATCGGCAGCAACTTTCTCTGGGAGGGAGGCACCGTCGCCGGCATAGGCCCGATCACGATCGACCCGGAGGTGCAGAACGGTTCAATCGGCCGCAGTCTCATGGAGGCGGTGCTCGGCCGTGCCCGGTGGCAGGGCATCGCCTCCGTGCGCCTGGTACAGGCGGCCTACCACGCACGATCGCTGTCGCTCTACACGAAACTCGGGTTCGTCGTCCGTGAGCCTCTTGCGGTGCTGCAGGGACCTGCGCTCAGCCTGCCCATCGACGGCTTTGAGGTCCGTCCCGGTACGGAGGCGGACATCGATGCCGCAAGCGAGCTGTGCCGCCGGGTCCATGGGCACGATCGGGCCCCCGAGCTGCGCGATGCCGTTCGGCAGGGAACGGCTACCGTCGTAGAGCAGGAAGGCAGGCTGACCGGATATGCGACCGGCATTGGCTTCTTCGGCCACGCGGTCGGCGAAACGGCCGATGATCTGAAGGCACTCATCGGTGCTGCGGGAGGCTATGACGGCCCGGGGTTCCTGATTCCCATGCGAAACACCGAGGTATTCCGCTGGTGCCTCAAGAAGGGGTTACGTGTGGTGCAGCCTATGACCCTGATGACTCTCGGACCCTACAAGGAGCCGGACGGAGCGTTCCTTCCTTCGATCCTCTTCTAGCCAAGTCTAGCTGCCAAGCGCGGTGGCTCCCTCGAAGCCATGCGAGCCGCCCCACGTCAGAGCGGCAATTCGCGCTCCGCACCGGCGGCGATCTCCAGGAGTCGCCGGTCATGGTAGCGGCGCGCCATGAGCATCAGGCCAATGGGCTGCGCATAGCCGCGTAGGGGCAGTGAGATGCTGGTCAGGTCAAACTGGTTGGCGACCATCGGGTTGCGCAACACCAGCAGGTTCGTGCGGGTGTAGAGCTCATCATCCGCGACGAGCGGCGCGATGGATGGAGCCGAGATCGCCGTCGCCGGAAGGGCCAGGATGTCGACCGACCTCAAACGCTCGTCCATGGCTGTGACGAGATCGGCGCGCTGGCGGAGCATGCGGATGAAAACGGGCGCGGGGATCGTCGAGCTTTTGACGATGCGGCCCCACACGCGGGGATCGAACAGCTCCGCCTTTGCTGCAAGGTAATCAGCATGGATCTCGGCGGCTTCGATCGACGCGATCGAGGCCGGTGCAGTCGCGGCTGCCATGCCGTCGAGAAGGTCCTCGATGTCGAAGTCGAAGATCTGCGCTCCGGCGCGCGAAAGACACCGGAGACCGGCCTCGAACGCCTCCGCGACCAGGGGCTCCGTCCCGGTGAAGAGGCGACCCCGCGGGACGCCGATCCGAAGCCCCCTCGGGGAGCAGGCGATCAGCTCCCGAGGCTCCTCCCCAGCCATCACGGCATCGGCCGCTGCGCAGTCCTGGACCGTGCGAGCGAGCGGACCGATCGAGTCGAGCGTGTAGGAGAGCGGGAGGGCGCCCTGCAGCGGCACGCGATGAGCCGTGGGCTTGAATCCGGTCACGCCATTGAAGCTAGCCGGAATCCGCACGGAGCCGCCGGTGTCGCTGCCGATCGAGATCTCGCTGGTGCCTTCGGCAACGGAGACGCCCGCCCCGGAGGAGGAGCCTCCCGGAATCCGGCTGGGATCGGCGGCGTTTCCGGGGGTGCCGTAATGGGGATTGAGACCCAGGCCCGAGAAGGCGAACTCCACCATGTTGGTCTTGCCGATGATGACGGCGCCGGCCTGGCGCAGCCTCCGGACGATCAGGGCATCCTGCTGCGCCGGCGGCGCATCGCGCAAGGCGATCGATCCCGCGGTCGTCGCCTCGCCCGCGACGTCGAAGAGGTCCTTGATGGAGACGATAGCGCCATCGAGGGGACCTAAGGAAACGCCGCTGCGCCGTCGTGCGTCGGCCGCATCGGCAGCCGATCGCGCGGCCTCTTCGTAGAGTCGGAGAAACACCCGTTCGTCCGCCGTGCGCGTGGCGAGGTGCGACAGAATGGACTCGACCTTATCTCGGATGGTTTTCATGGGATGGGCGTTCGTGCGGTCCATTGGGTGATCCGGCTGGGGCTTCAGCCTGGCCCGTGCAAGCTACTTCATGATAGCTGGAGTGGGTAGCCGCGGCGCAGGGGCAGCGGTGAGGAGCCCTTCCTCCGAGTTTACACGGATCGGGAGCGCTACCCGCGCAGGCAGGAATTCATCAACCCTGATCGGCCACAATCCGGCCGATGAGCTACCCGTTCACGAGCTTCCCATCAACTGTCGCCCTCGGGCTCCTGTCCTGCTTGGCCGCCGTGGCTCCGTCCGGCGCATTTGAGAACAGAGCGAATCCGCTCCCAGGCGCGGCCCGCCCGAATGCTCAGGCGCAGCCGACTGCCCCGGCGGCGCCGGCTCCCTCGCGGCCCGGTCAACCGACATCCGATGCGCCCGGCGGCCCATCGCTCGGTGCCGGTCCGGCACCGAGCGGGCACGCACCTCCTGCCGCGGCCGCTTCCACGGCTTCAACAGGTCTGACGGCGCCCGGCGTCGGGCCGGCCCCCTCGGTCCAGGCTCCTTCGGTCCAGCCCCCGGCTGCGCAGGCACCATCGGTCTTGGCGCCCATTGCCTCCATCTCGCAGGACCCGCGCCCGACCCTCGATGGTGGCACCTTCATCAACACGGTCCGGGCTGCATCCCGCTACAAGGACATCGCGGAGGCAGGCGGCTGGCCGATGCTCCCGGATGCCACCATCCTGAAGATCGGCGACAAGGGACCGGCCGTCGCGCTTCTGAGATTGCGCCTTGCGGCCGAAGGTGACCTCGCTGCCGAGCAGACCAGCGGCCTCGCCTTCGACGCGGAGCTCTCGGCCGCGGTCAAACGCTTCCAGGCCCGCCACGGGCTGCCGGAATCCGGAGCGGTGCGGGCGCGAACGCTCGCAGCGTTGAACGTTCCCGCCGCCACGCGGCATCGCCAGCTCGCCGCCTCGGCCCAGCGCCTGATGCTGGCCGGCGCGAAGATCCCGGTCGGGGAGCGCTACGTTGTCGTGAACATCCCCTCCGCCGCCGTCGAGGCCGTGGAGAATGGGCAGGTGGTCCGGCGCTATGTGGCGATCGTCGGGAAGCCGGACCGGCCGTCACCGACGGTCGAGACGCGGATCACGACGGTGAACCTCAACCCGACCTGGACGGTCCCGGTGTCCCTGATCCGGAAGGACATCATCCCGCAGATGCGCAAGGATCCCGAGCATCTCTCCAAGATGAAGATCCGGATCCTCGACGGCAAAGGGCAGGAGGTCGATCCGAAGACGATCGACTGGTCGACCCAGAGCGCCGTCAACTACACCCTGCGGCAGGATCCCGGCGCCACGAACTCCCTGGGTCAGATCCGGATCGACATGCCGAACCGGCACGCGGTGTACCTCCACGACACGCCCAAGAAGCGGCTCTTTGCGGAGGATGCCCGCTTCCACTCCTCCGGCTGCGTTCGCGTCGCCGATGTGCTGGGCTTCGCGGAATGGCTCATGCGCGACACCCCGGGGCCGAACGGCCCCTGGTCGAGCGCCGAGCTGGCGTCCGCGATCGGCAGCGGGGCCCGACAGGATCTTCGGCTCGAGCGGCCCGTACCGGTCGCCTGGGTCTACCTCACCGGCTACGCGACCGCCGACGGCGTCGTGCATTTCCGCGACGACGTCTACGGCCTCGACGCGCCGAAGGTCGACCCCGTGCCGGAGACCACAAATCCGGATGTGACGGCGACCTCGTCGATCAAGGCGAAGGCGCCCAGGACCTAGTGTTTGATCCTGGGCCCGGCGGCCGATTGCGGGCTGCCGGTGTCTGCAGCAGGTGGCAGGGCTCGTCTCTCCTTCGCGCCAGATCGTGCGTGCGGCTGCAGAGCAGGCCGACGTCTCCGCCGCCACAAGGCCATGCGCACCGGCTCGGCACGGCCCGTCTTCTCCTGAGCTGCTGCTGTCCGCATGAAAATCCGGCCTAGATATGGGGCAGTCCGCCGTGCAGAGGTCGAGGGCCCCTCCGCCCTTTCGTCGGGCTGTCTTTCTCGGGGGAGGCTGCCGTTCCCGCTGATCAGAACCCCGCCGCGCGCCCGTCGCCTTTCTCGCCGCTTCGGCACGGCACCTTCCGGGCGGTGTGGCTCGCCAACCTCGTCTCCAATTTCGGCGGGCTCATCCAGTCGGTGGGCGCCGCGTGGCTGATGACGTCGCTTACGGGCTCGGCGGGGCTCGTGGCGCTGGTCCAGGCCTCGATCAGCCTGCCCATCATGCTGTTCTCGCTCGCGGCCGGTGCCATCGCGGACAACTATGACAAGCGCACCGTGATGATGGTGGCGCAATCCTTCATGATCGCCGTTTCCGCGGCCCTCGCCGTGTGCGCCTATGGCGGGCTCATCAATCCGTGGAGCCTCCTCGCCTTCACCTTCCTGATCGGCTGCGGCACGGCTCTCAACAACCCGGCCTGGCAATCCTCCGTCCGGGACATGGTGCCCCGTCAGGATCTCTCGCAGGCAGTCGCTCTCAACAGCGTGGGCATGAACATCGCCCGTAGCGCCGGCCCGGCGCTCGGCGGGATGATCGTCGCCATGGCCGGGGCTGCAGCCGCCTTCGCCGCCAATGCGTTCAGCTATCTCGCCCTCATCCTCGTTCTGCTCCGGTGGAAGCCGGAGCACCAGGTCCGTCTGCTGCCGCCCGAGTCGCTCGGGCCCGCGATGGGGGCCGGCATCCGTTTCGTCGCCATGTCGCCGACGATCCGGATGGTTCTGGCTCGAGCCTTCGTGTTCGGACTGGCCGGCAGCACGGTCCAGGCCCTCATGCCGCTCGTGGCGCGCGACCTCGTGAAGGGCGGTCCGGTCACGTTCGGCCTCCTGCTCGGCGCCTTCGGGATCGGGGCCGTCGGCGGCGGCCTCTTCAGCAGCCGGATCCGCCAGGCGCGCGGGACGGAAGGGCTGGTCCGGATGTCCTTCGTGGGCTTTGCGGCCTGTGCGCTCGTGACCGCCTTCAGCACCAGCACGTGGCTGACGATGCCCGCCATGGCGCTCGGAGGAGCTTGCTGGGTTCTGGCGCTGTCGTCCTTCAATGTGGCGGTGCAGGTCTCGTCGCCGCGGTGGGTAGTCGGGCGAACCCTGGCGCTCTACCAGACCGCAGCCTTCGGCGGCATGGCTGTGGGCAGCTGGATCTGGGGCGCGCTGGCCGAGCGGTTCGGCATCAGCGACGCGTTCGTCGCGTCGGCGCTCGTGCACCTGCTCGCCGTGCTTGCCGGCTTGCGCTGGGTCCTCCCGAGCGAGGAAGAACCCAACCTGGAGCCCCTCAACCGCTGGAAGGAGCCGAGCCTCGGCTTGGACGTCCAGCATCGCAGCGGCCCGATCGTGGTCACGATCGAGTACAGGATCCGCGGGGACGACGTACGGGAGTTCCTGGCTCTCATGGCGGAGCGCCGCCGCATCCGCCGCCGCGACGGAGCCCGCCACTGGCACCTGCTGCGCGATCTGGCGGACCCGGAGCTCTGGACCGAACGCTACGACACGCCCACGTGGCTGGACTATATCCGTCAGGCTCAGCGGATCACCCAGGCCGACGCCAGGATCGTCGATCGTCTGCGGGAGCTCCATCGCGGGCCCACGCCGCCGCTGGTTCGGCGAAGGATCGAACGGCAGCCGGACTCAACCTCGCCCGAGGTCGGCGGCTATCCCGGGGACACCGATATTTACGCGACGGATCCGACGCAATCGCCGTCGTGAGGCAGCGGGTGCGCTGAGGCTCCGGCTCTCCCGAAGGCCTTACCTGACGGATCGGTTCTCCCGTCGGTCGATCGTCGTTCCCGCCGTCTCTTCGCCAGCGATTGACCAGACTCTGGAGAGTGAAGGTCTCGCGGAATCACAAGGCTCCGGCGGCTCGGAATGCCGCGGAGAGCGCTCGGCGGATGCCGCCGCTCAAGCGCGTATGCATGACCACCTCCGCGGCAGGCAAGTCGGGGAAACCTTCGCGCGGCCCAAGGATATCCGTACCGGCCGGAACGTTACGCGCACCGAACACCCCCACTCCCAGCCCAGCCTTGACGGCCGCCTGGAGCGCCTGGACCGATCCTCCCAGAAAGGCGCACCGCCAGCGCAGGCCAGCAGTGTCGAGAGCCTGAGTGGCTGCTGCTTTAACCCCGCATGGCCCGCGCATGGCAACAAACGGCACGGTTCCGGTACTTTGCGGCGCGCTGGCGAAGCCTGCGCCCGGAGCCGCCACCCAGCAAAGCTGGTCAGCGAACAGCGGCTCGCCTTCGCGTCGCTCGGCCGCGTCCTGGCGCACGATAGCCGCATCCGCATCGCCGGCGTCGTAAAGGTTGCGCATCTCTGCCGACAGCCCGACAGTGACCTCCCATTTCTGCCCCGGGAGCGCCGCTTTGAGGCTCGCCAGCACGCTCGCCAAACCTGCGCCGACTGCGTGGTCACTGACCGCGAGGCGCAGGACAGACCCTGTGTCGACATCCGCTGCAGTAAGCTGGGACAGCGCCGCATCATGCGCATCCAGGATCGCGCGGGCGTGCTCAAGGAAACGAGCCCCCTCAGGAGTGAGTGAGACCGAGCGGGGCGTGCGGGCGAGGAGCGTTCGCCCGAGCTGACCCTCGAGCTTGGCGATCCTCAGACTGACGGCGGACTGCGTCGCGTTCAGGCAGTCGCCAGCGGCGGTGAAGCTCCTGAGGTCCGCTGCGATCACGAAGGTCCGAAGCTGATCCAAGTCGAGGCTGCGCATGATTCATTTCTATCTGAAATCACAGATATTGAAAAGATGCGCTTCAGAAATCGCCTGTCAGCGGGGATAGTGGTCTCACGATCCACAAAGGAGGCCCTAATGCCATTTGTCCATATCCGCGTCGCCGGTCCGGTTTCGATCACCCCCGCGCAGGTGCGGCGCCTTCAATCCGAAGCAACCCGCCTGATGGCGACTATTATGCGCAAGAAGGCCGAGCTGACCTCGGTGCTGGTCGAAGAAGCCCCTCTGCGCGGCTGGTCCGTGGGCGGCGAACCCCTGCCCATGGCCGCGCATCTGGACGTGAAGGTCACCGAGGGGACGAACACGGTTGAGGAAAAAGAGCGGTTCATCGCAGCGTCAACAACGCTCCTGCAGGAGGTGATGGGCGATGCGTTGCCTGTGGTGACCTACGTCGTCATCGACGAGGTTCCCGCCGATGCCTGGGGCTATGGCGGACGCTCGCAGGAGAGGCGCCGTCAGGCTCTGTCGTCCGCCGAAGCAGCCTAGAGCCGCTTCGACTTGCGTCGAATCGACTCTCCTCTTGGTGTTGACGCGTTTTCTTCACGTGAGCCGGATCCACCTCACTCGAAAACGCTCTAGAAGGAACGCGTTGAGGGCAGGTCAGCCGGACACCGGCGCATCATCCGTGACGTGGTGCACAACGCTGGGGCATGCGTCGTGCTGCTGCTCCGGGATCGTTGATCGGCCTTCTGCTTGTGTTTGGGCTTCGAGCACCATGGTGCTCCGGGGCGGCTCGAATGCTGCTCTCCTGCAAAGGGAAACCCCCTCCCGGCTGGGGCCGGGAGGGGGCTTCGTTTGTGCGCTGGACAGGGTGTTACCGCTCGATGACGGTGACGACCCGCCGGGTGCTGCCTTCCACGATGTAGTAGCGGTCGCCCACCAGCACGACCCGGCAGTCGTTGATGCCGGTGATCAGGCTTACCAGCGTCTC
>JAESFH010000084.1_pt1 | contig 93322 bp, 82 predicted proteins | sample 9269381 | NCBI WGS metagenome assembly JAESFH01 (sample SAMN14504062, study PRJNA617094) | algae metagenome | isolation source: Aphanothece sp. CMT-3BRIN-NPC111 and co-occurring heterotrophs from well... | place: USA: Clark Mountains Wilderness, California | collected 2010-04-18
CTTGTTCAGGGTCTTTAGCCAGTCACGATCTCTCTTTAATTCCGCCACGCTGAACGGGAACATCGGTTTCGTCAGCTGGCTCTTCGCAAACAAACCGCAGCCGATCGCGAGGACGAAATGCAGGCCCGCTGCCGCGAGCGCGATCCACACCCACGACACTCCGGCCGCGTGTGCGATTCCGAAAATGATGCTGACGATCAGGAACACGTAGCCCGAAACCACCAGCACCAGCGCAGTAATGACCGCGCCCGCAAGCAACAGCAGGTGCAGGAGAGCCGACTTCGACTCCCGTGCAAACAGGCCGATGCGCGTCTCAAAAAATCCCGCCAGCGTATTCGCCAGCGACAGCAGATTATTGAGCAAGCCTGCATGTCCCGCAGGATTGCGGAACCGCATCGGTTCACCAGCCATTCAGCGAACGAAGTCTACGCTTAGCGCCGGAAGATGATGCCGAGGACAAACCCGATCCCGAGCGCGGTGAAGACCGCCTTGGTTGGGTTTTCGCGGACGTAAGCTTCGCCGTCTTCCTGGAAGGTTCGCACACGATCCTGCGCCTGGCCCCAGGCTTCCTCAGCTTTGCCGCGATATTCGCCGGCCATCTGCGTCGCTGCCGTCCGGATATCATCCACAGCCGCCCGCGCGTGGGTCTTGCTGCTCTGAAGTGGATTGCCCTGCGCGTCCGTGGTGCCGGTGCTGCCGCCCTGCATTCCGCCGCCCTGGGTCCCGCCGCCTTGCATGCCGCCGCCTTGATTACCTTGATTTTGTTCAGCCATGATATTTTTCCTGTGAGTTGATTCGAGGGAGTATCCGCCTCGCTGTCCGTAGTGCAACGGCCACGCGGGCTCCCTTCTTGAGCAGAAACGTAAGTCGCCCGCTAAATGCGCTTACCGCGCGGGATTTAAGTGTAAGCTGCCAGACGGCTGCCGTTTACTTCTCGCGAAAGATGATCCGCGCCTTCGTCAGATCGTAAGGCGACAGCTCTACCTCCACCTTGTCGCCCGGCACGATGCGGATGAAATGCTTCCGCATTTTGCCCGAGATATGGGCGAGAACATTCCGGTTCCCCGGCAGGTCGACGCGGAACATCGTGCCCGGCAACACCTGGGTCACCGTGCCCTCCGTGACGATCTGCTCTTCCTTCGCCATGAGCAGAAGATATCAAGCCGCCGCGTTTTCCTCAAGCACCGCCGCTCTGCTACTCGTTCAGCGAAACACTTGGGAAAAACTCCCGAAGCTCTCGCCGTTTCCACCACTCGCCGGTCGCGCGGCGCTCTGCCGGCGTGGTGAAATTGTACTCATATAGAATAGCGCGGACGTAACGAGGCGGGTTTTCGGCAAATGGGTTCCGCGCGAGCAATCCGACGACTGCGGCTTCATTGCGCAACAGGCCGATCGCCAGTCCGCTGATCCACTGGTTCGAGCGAAGCCCGCCGAGCGCCGCGAACCACATCTGCCAATCCAGCCGCGGCTGGTGCGGAGCGACCCAGCGTGGTGCGCGCGCCAAATCGCCTGGTTTCCAGCGGAACTCGTATGGCTGCCAGTCGATGCCATCGGCGCTTCCTTCGATCACGATCTCGGGACGCGTTTTCGTCATTACGCGAAAGAGCCCGTAACCGTTCACGATGCGGAATGGCTCGATCGAGCGGTACGCTGTGGCGAGCGGCCTCGGCCAATCAGCGTCTGGTTTAAACCCGCCGTAGATCAGCATTCCGTTGAACGGCAGCGTCGCGATCAGGAACGCGATCGCGGCATAGCGTTGCGCGCGCACCGGAAGAGAGAAGCGCACCTCGCTCGAGGCTCCAACTCGCCGCCAAGTCCGATCGTCGATCAGCAAGAGACACAACGCGATCGTCAGCAGATTGAAGAAGGCGTAGTTGCCGGTCAGCAGGATTAAGATCTGCAAACCGATCAGCAGCGCCGCGGCAGTGACCCGCAGCCGCCGCGGCGCCCAGATCAAGAAAGGCACCACCGTCTCGACGGTCAGCACAAACACCGTCGAGAACTGCTGCAGCCACTGCGGCGCCTGATGCGCCCACCAGCCCAGGACGGTCGGCAGCGGCTGCGTCTCGTAGTGGAAGTTCATCGCGGTGAGATCCCACCACGCCGGATCACCACTCGTTAGCTTCACCACGCCCGACATGAACATCAGTTTGAACAACAGCAGCTTCAGCAGAAACAAACCGACACGTGAGACCGGCTCCTGCGCGCCGCCGATTCGCCATTTCCATGGTGCGAAGAACATCGCTACGAACCCGGTCTCGAGCAGCAGGATGTCCCACTGGAAACTGAGGAATGACTGACCGGCAACCGTCAGCGAGAGGTAGCAGGCGAACAGCAGAAGCAGCGCCAGTGCGGGCGCGAAGCCTGTCACCAGCAAGGCCGACAACACCGCGCCGGCTCCGCAGAGAAAATGCAAAAACGTGTCGCTGGAGTTCAGCCACACCAGCGATGGCAACGCGGACGGAGCGCTCGCGCCGAGATAATCCCGCGCGGCCGGCAGATAGTTCGCAATCGGCGAGACGCCTTTGCTTCCGATGAGCCCGTCGATTTGGATCCAGAGCGAGACGAACGCGATCAGATAGATCACGCCGAGCGCGCGGAGAAACACAGCGCGCGTGGTGAAGTAAGTCGGCCGGCGCACGTCACCCCACAGCAGCCGAGTGCCTGCGGAAGCGAGCTGGCGATTTTTCGCAACGATCGCGTAGGCGAACTCCGTCGCGCGCGCGAAGAGCGGGACGCGCGCGTACATCCGCGCGAGCCAGGCAGCTTTGCGCCGATAGCTTAACGAGCGGAAAACCGCCGCCGCACCACTCGAGACTGTCCCGTCGGGTTCGATGAACTGAACGGCATTCTGGAATTCCGCGGCTGAAAGCTCGGGGAATCGCGCGCCAACTTCCTGCGATGGCGCGTACTCCACCGCGCCGCGCGTCAGTTCGCGCCAGCGTTCGATCCAGTGGCGGCAGAAATGGCAATCGCCATCGAACACCATCAGCGGCTTCGGCGGCGGATTCGCCACGCGACGATGATTGGCGTCTCTCATTGCTACAGTGAACGTGCGACGTGCCGGCGCGCGCCTTCAGATACTGTAGGGGAAGCTGCCAGCTTCCCCAGTTTCTATCTTCGGGAAGCTGACAGCTTCCCCTACAGCGTGAACTCCGCCCAGATCGGCGCGTGATCGGACGGCTCTTTGCCTTTCCGCATCTCGCGGTCGATGCCGGCATCCGTGCAACGCGCCGCCAGGGCTTCACTCGCCAGCACCGCATCGATCCGCAACCCGCGGTTCTTCGGAAACGACAGCATCCGATAATCCCACCACGTAAAGAGCCCCGTCTCTTTACGATGCAGTCGCAGCGTATCGATCAATCCCGCCTCGCACAGGCTGTCGAATGCCGCGCGCTCGCCAGCCGAACACATGATTGCACCGCGCCAGAGCTCCGGGTCGTGCACGTCTTCATCCTTCGGCGCGACATTGAAGTCACCGCAAACGACGAGATCACTCGATCCACCTTCATGCTCGCGAAGGCATCGCTGCAATCGCTCATACCACTTCAATTTGTAATCGTAGGCAGGCGAGCCGACTGCCTGCCCGTTCGGCGCATAAACCGAAAACACCCGCAAGCCTCCGATCGTCGCCGCGATCACCCGCGCCTGGGGATCTTCCTCTTCATCGGACAACGCAGGTCGCACGTCTCGCGCTTCGACTTTCGAAAGAATGGCGACGCCGTTATAAGACTTCTGTCCGTGAAAGGCGGAGTGATAACCAACGTTCCGCAGGGCATCGGTGGGGAATTGCTCATCGGTGCATTTCGTCTCCTGCAGGCAGACGACGTCCGGCTGCGATTCCCCGAGCCAGCCGAGCAACCGCTCCTGCCGCCGTCGCAGCGAGTTGATGTTCCACGACACGATTCTCACGCGACGCCACCTTCCCGCGTGCGCCGTTGACTGCGCAAGCTCGAAGCTGCGACGGCGTGACGGCGCCGCAGCGGAGATACGCCGCCGCGTGTTACTCGGGAGCGCTCAACTTCGGCGCGTCGTTCGCGGCCGCCGGCAGCGACGTTCCGGAGGCGGCTTTCACCACCGAAATGTCGGTCGCATTGATGCCGCCGCTGGCGTTCAGGTCGAGCCGGAAGTTCGCCGCCGTGAGTGGCTGGCCCGACGAGGCTTTGACCTGGCCGATGTCTGTGGCCGTGACGCTGCCGCTGCTGTTGCTGTCGCCGATCAGCACGTTCATCGGGATCACGATCGAGCGCGTGCTGTTGCCGTCGGTCACGTTGTTCAAGGTGACGGTGAGTCGCTGCGCGTTCAGCACGCTCGTGAGCGGAACCGTGATTGTCGAGCCGCTGACGGTAGCAGCGCCGCCATTGCTCTGCCACTGGTGCCGATGGTCGCACTGCCGGTGGTGACCTGCGCCTGCGGACTGCCGTTGACGCTGATCGGTCCGACGCCGGAAACATTCACGACCATCGAGTAATCACGCGTCGCCACCGGAGCGCGGCTCGATGCTGGGCGTGCCGGCGACCGGCAGCGGCACGTCGAATGTTCCGGCCGCGCCGTGCATCTTCCGCGAGACCGACGAGAGGACATTCACGCTCGAGGAACAGCCGCTGACCGTCAGCATGTACGCGGGACAGCCGGCATCCGGATCAAGTTCGTGGACGACAAGGACGACGGTTTGGCCGGCCGGAATGTTGAACGAAAAAGTGATCGTGGGGTTTGGTGAATCGCCGCTGTCGGCGAGCCCATTCTGGCAAATACTGTTCGGATTGAAGCTGCCGAGATAGGCCGCGGCGTAGAGAAACTGCGTGCCGTTGCACGCGGTGGACAGCGTGACGCTTTCGCACTCCGGCGCCGCGGTGGTGTTCGCAAACAAGTAGCTGTCGTAGCGGCGCGAGCCTGTCGGCGCGAAGACGGAGCATGTGCCGCTGCCGGCGCATGCGTCTGGGATGCCATCGCGGAAGAGGCGACCCGTCTGCACAGGATCACCCGCCGCGATGCTGCCGGTGATGCTGCACGTGGTGGGCGGGCAGATGTTCGACACCTCGAGATTGTACGAGGGACAAACCGCCGCGGGATCGAGCGCGTGGACGACAATCACCACCGTCGCGCCCGCGGGGACGTTGAACGAGAAGCTGATGTTAGGATTTGGTGAATCGCCGCTGTCCGCGAGCCAGTTTTGGCAAAGGTTATCCGGGTTGAAGCTGCCGAGGTACGCCGCGGCGTAGATGAACTGAGTCCCAGCGCACGAGGTCGAGAGCGTGACCGTCGCGCATTGCACCGAGCTTGTGGTGTTCGAGAACGTGTATTTGTCGTAGCGACGTGCGCCGGTCGTCGCGAAGACCGAGCAGGTGCCGGAAGCTCCGCAGCTGTCGGGGATTCCGTCGCGGAAGAGGCGACCGGTCATTGTCGGATCGCCCGGGGTGATGCTGCCGGTGAAACGGCAGGCCGTCGGCGCCTCGGTCGGCAGGGGCGCGGGCGTGCGACTCGGCCGTGGCGCGACGCCGAGGTCGTTCGTCGGCACTCCGACCATCACTTCGGCGTTCGCGGGCGTCGCTGCGAGTGGATCACGGAACAGCGGCACGCTGGCAGCAAGCAGCACGGCGAGAACGAGAGTGCGATGGTATGAAAACAGCAGCCGCACACGAGCTGCCAGCCGGACGGCGGCCGAGCTTTGTCATAGGCGGCGTTCATATTCCAAACTCCCGCCCCGCCCCGTCAAGCCTGCAACAAACGTCGCACGCGGTGCCGCTGAAGAACCGCTACAAGTCGAACTCCACGCCCGGCGTCGGAACGATCACGTCCGACTCGGGCAACGCGGCAGCGATCGTCGCGCGCATCCACTCGACCGCGGGCGGATCGCCGTGGACCAACACAACCTTCTTCGGCGCGAGCTTCTTCACGTACTCGACGATCGACTCCCGAGAAGCATGCGCGCTGAACTGAAACGTCTCGATGTTGCAGCGCAATTCCTGCGCCGGCTCGTCGGGATCAACCGTCACCATATCGCCAGGCTTAGCGGCGCGCAGAACGCCACCGGGCGACTGCGGGTCCGCGTAGCCGACGAAGAAAATCGAATGCTTCGGATCACTGATGACGCGGCGCGCGAACGTGTTCGACAACGTCTTCGGCGTCATCATGCCGCTCGAGAGCAGGTAGATGCGGCCCGGTTTCGCCGGCGCATCACCGATCGTCTGGCCATTGAGGACGAACGGCTCCAGCGCCTCGAGCAATTGCAGCCGCGGGAAATTACGCCGGCTCGTCAGCGCGAAGCGATCGTAGATCTCGGACATCTTCGTGCTCAAGCCGCCGATGTAGATCGGGAAATCGCCGAGGAATTTCTCGCGGCGAAACCGATGGAGCATCGCGAGCACTTCCTGGGTCTTCCCGAGCGCGAACACGGGAATCAGCACGCAACCGCCGTCTTCAAACGCGTTCGCGATCGCCTCTGCCAGGCGCCGTTCCTCGGCCGCGCGCGTGAAGCCTTCCGGCTCCGGATGATCTCCGCGCGTCGCCTCCATGATCAACACATCGATGCCGTTCTCCGGAAACACCGCGCCTTGCGCGATCGTCTGATCCGCGAAATTGACGTCGCCACTGTAGAGAAACGTCCGACCCTCCGCACGCAGCAGCACACCGGCTGATCCGAGCACGTGACCCGCATCGATAAACTCGAACGTCACGCCGCGATGCTCCTCCGGGCGGCGTACGCGTTCGCCGCGCAGGCTAATCGGCTGACGAAAACGGCACGAGCGCCATTGATCGGTCGCGCGGTTCGTCTCCTTGTGCGTGAAGAGCGGATAGAGCGTCGTGCCGAGCTCCTCCCGCTGGCGCGTCATCACGTTGACCGAGTTGTGCAGCAACGCGCTGCCGATCTCCGCCGTCGCTTCGGTCATGAAGACGCGCGCCTGCGGCTGGCGCCGCATCAAGACCGGCAACGTTCCGAGATGGTCCTGATGCGCGTGCGACACGATGATCGCATCCAGCTCACGGTCGATCGCCTGCAGGTGCGGCGTTGCGTCATCGCCTTCCTGCTTCGGGTGCATGCCGCAATCGAGGACGAAGCTCTCGTCGCCGCTCTCGAGGAAATAGGAATTCGCGCCGATCTCCGTCGCCCGCGTGAGGTTGATGAATTTCACAGCAGCGACCTTTCGTTAGGGGATCGGCGGCGGAATCGTGATGGTCGCCTCGCCGGTCTTCTCTGCCTTATCGCGAAACAGCAGACCGATCAGGACTGCAATCCATGCGGCGCCGAGTGGGAGCACGCCCGGGAGCCAGATGCTCCAACGCGAAAGCGTGCCGATCGCGATCAAACAATAAGCGGCCGTGAACGCGATCCCGTAGAGCAACAGATCCGTCCGATCGACGCGACGCAGTGCCGCAGCGACGGCGCCAACGAGGAGCAACATCAGGCAATCGAACAGCACCGTGACGCGCCGCAGGTATTTGTTCGCCTGGATCGTGGCGATCGCGGCGGTGAAGAGGTCCGGCGGTGAAAGCGGATTGGCCGGTGTGCGCGCAAGCACGATTTGATCATTCAAGTCGAGCTTCTGCGCGGCTGCGTCCGCGCTGTCGCGTTGTTGCGCGGCGAGGAGTAGCTCGTTGAGGCTCAAGCGCCGTGCCCGTCGCGCGGCCGTCGGATCGATCAACAAAGAGCCGTCGGCATCGATCGGCACGTTGCGGTCTTGCGGCAGTGCGATGTGCGAACCGAGCACGATCTTCACATCCGCCGGCGTCACGCGAAGCCACAGGAGGATCGCTTGTAAGGTAAACGAAGGGATCACCTCACCGCGATAGTGAAACAGCATCGGCACGCGGATACCGGACGTGATCTCCTCGGGAAGGTTAATGAACCCCGTCGTCGAGATCAGACGCAGATCTTCATTTGGCTGCCGCTCAACTCCGGAAAACGCGGGCAGATCGCCGCGCTTGCCGGAGACCTGCGGAAACCCGCGCAGCTCCGCCACCGGCGCGTCAGGGTCTGTCTGCGCGCCGAGCTCCGCGGCGAGCAAGAGCTTCGGCACGCGCATCGCCTGGTCGAGGAAGACCTGCTCCTGATCCCGATCGCGCGCGCGCCAGCGCAGGATGTTTTCGAACGCGATCACGCCGGGTTGGAAATCGAGTGCCGCTTGCAGAAAGAGCGCGAACTCGAGCGGCGAAACGGCCGATCCGCTGTTGTCGGCTGCCGGCGTTGGGCTGGCGGCCGGTTCCTGGCCGCTCTTCGGGGTCATCAGCGGGTCCTGGCCGATCTCCACCACCGTTAGCGGCACCGGCGGTCCGCCCGCTTGCGAATGCGGAATCAACCAGCTAAGGAACCGCTCCTCGACCGCGGCAAAACGGGGCTCGCGGAGTAGGAGAAGCCCGAGCAACAAAACCACGAGCATAAGCCATGGTGAAGGTCGGTGCCGCAGCATCGGGCAATAGAAGAGTGACCGGTGACGAGTGACAAGTGAAGAGTTGGCGTGGTGCACGGTCTTCAGCCAGTTAGCGTCGCGCCTCGCAGCGACTGATGTAACGACGCCGCTCTGTCGGCGTAAACACGCCTGGCTGGAGCTTCAGCGTCCTCTCAAGAGCACGCGCCGCACGATTGCGACGTCTCGTTCTGCAGTACGCGTGTCGATGCCCGCGCGTTCTTACGGCGACAGAGCGCCGTCGCTACAGCTTCGTGCTGCTCGCTACTTGCTCAGCTCGAGCATGCGCAAAATCGGCGCCTCGGCGCGCTTGCGCAGTTGCTCGTCGAGAATGATCTCCGGTTGCATGTTGAGCAACGCGGAGTGCGCCTTCTCCAGCGTGTTCATCTTCATGAACCGGCAGTCCGCGCACGCGCACCGATCGGTCGGCCCGGGAATGAAGTTCTTCCCGGGAATTTCCTTCCGCAGCCGGTGCAACATCCCCGCTTCCGTCACGATGATGATGTCGTGCGCGGGAGAGTTGCGGCAATAGCCGACCATCTTCTCGGTCGAGCAAACTTCATCCGCGAGCAGTCGGACCGCGAACGGACATTCGGGATGCGCAACGACCGGCGCGTCCGGATATTCCTCATGAATGCGCCGAATGCTGCGCGCCGTAAACTCGACGTGCACATAACAATTGCCCTGCCACAGATCCATTGGCCGGCCGGTCTTCTCGATCACCCACGCGCCGAGATTCTGATCCGGGACGAACAGGATGTTCCGATCCGCCGGCGCACTGTTGACGATCTTCTCCGCGTTCCCGCTGGTGCAGATGACATCCGAGAGCGCCTTCACCCCCGCGCTGCAGTTGATGTAGGCGATGACGTAGTGGTTCTTCTCCGCGTGCTTCTCCAGAAACGCGGCGAGCTGCTCCGGCGGACACGACTCTGACAGCGAGCAGCCCGCATCCAAGTCCGGCAGCAGGACGCGCTTTCTCGGGTTAATGATCTTCGCCGTCTCCGCCATGAAGTGGACGCCGCAAAAGAGGATCACCTCGGCGTCTGTGTTCGCCGCCTGGTAGCTTAGGCCTAACGAGTCGCCGACGTAGTCCGCGATATCCTGCAGCTCGGGCACCTGGTAATTGTGCGCGAGAATCACGGCATTCCGCTCGCGCTTCAGTTCGGCGATCTCCTCCGCGAGATCAAAAAGACTACTCCGGGTCCGACCGAAGTTTACACCGCTGCTTACCATCGGCTAACGTCGTTGGATTAACTCCGAAACTCAAACGGACACCTTCCAGCTCGGCTTCATCGGCGCCGGTAAACTCGCCGGCTCGGTGATTCGCGGGCTGCTCCTGAAGGGGGTTTGCATGCCGACGCAGATCATCGCCAGCGAGCCGAGCGAAGAGCTGCGCGAGATGTGGCAACGCGATGCCGGCATCTGCGTCACCGCGAACAATCTCGAAGTCGCGCAGCGTGCCACGATGATCCTGATCGGAGTGAAACCCGGAGTCGTGCTGCCGGTGATCCAGGAAGCCGCGGCCGCTCTTAGCGGCAAGCGTGTCATCTCGCTAGCTGCCGGCACGCGCACCGCCGACATGGAGGCGCTGAGCGACGCGCGCTTCATGCGCGTCATGACGAACATTCCATCTGCACTCGGCGAAGGCGCCAGCGCTGTCGCGCGAGGATCGCGCACCACGGATGAAGACGTCGCGCAGGTCCACGCGATGTTCGGCGCGATCGGGCTGATCGTCGAGGTTGCCGAAGATCAGATCGACGCGGTCACGGCGCTGGCTGGCAGCGGTCCGGCTTTTGTCTATTCGGTGATCGAAGCGCTGGCGAAAGGCGGCGCGCGCGAAGGATTAGCTGCTGACACCGCGCTGGCGCTCGCCACGCACACTGTTCTCGGCGCCGCCCGCTATGCATCGATGAGCGACGCAACGCCGGAAGAGCTTCGACGAATGGTGATCACCCCGGGCGGAACTACCGCCGCCGGGCTGGCTGCGATGGAGAAGCACGGGACGACCGAAGGCCTCATCGCCGCGGTCGAAGCCGCAGCTGCACGTGGCCGCGAGATGTCGCAGCGCATTCCCGGCTAGGACGCCCTCAGATAGGACTCGCGGTGAGCGCCGCGCGCATCACGTCTAGCGGCGCGTCGCGATCGAACCAGCGTTCGAATGCGAGCGCACCCTGGTGCAGCAGCATCGAGAGACCATTGGCGCCGAGCGCGCCAGCTTCAGTGGCCGCGGCGAGCAGGGAAGTGCGCGGCGGGGTGTAGACCGTGTCGTATACCATCAGATGCGGCTCGAGGAGCGTCGCGGTAAGCACCGGTGGATCGGAGCGTTTCATGCCGAGCGTTGTGGCGTTAACCACAAGATCTGTATTCGCGATCTGCTGGCGCAAGGCGTGATCATTCCAAGGAATCGCCTGTAGCCGCGCGACGGGGCCGGCGACACGCGTGTCGGCAAACGAATCCTTCAGCTCGGCGGCGAGCTGTTCCGCCTTCGCCGCGGTGCGATTTACGAGGACGAGGCGCTCGCAGTTTTCGGCCGCGCACTGATGCGCAATCGAGCGACCAGCGCCGCTGCCGGCGCCGAGCAGTAAGACACGGAGGTCGCGGAGATCGACGGAAAACTCCTGGCGAATCGCGCGGGCGAATCCCGGGCCGTCGGTATTGAAGCCGATGAGTTTGTCGCCATCGATGCGAACGGCGTTGATCGCGCCAACGCTGCGCGCGAATGGGTCGAGCTCATCCACGAACGCGGCGGCGTTCACCTTGTGCGGGAGGGTCAAATTGATGCCGATGAAGTCGAGCGCAGGGAGAAGCCGCAACGCCTCGGCGAGCTCGTCTGCTTTGATGTGGAAGCGCCCGTATTGCATGTCGAGCTCGCACGCTTCCAGCGCAGCGTTCTGCATTTGCGGCGAGAACGAATGCTCTACCGGATCGCCAAAGATACCTAGCCGGACGGGCCGGCCGTCGTTTGTGCGGGTGCGCCAGTTGCGGAGATCTTCGAGGGTGTAGGACGACGGTTCCACGGCTCACTGTAGCGCGGCCGATTGTTGCGGTCGCATTCCGTCTGCTACTGTCGACACCTGACAATGACGACGCCGACCGATACCGAGCCCGCTGCTCCTCCTGCCGACTTCATCCGCGAGATCGTGGCGGAGGATGTGCAATCCGGGAAGCACCGGAGCGTCCACACGCGTTTCCCACCGGAGCCGAACGGTTACCTGCACATCGGCCACGCGAAGGCGATCTGCCTTGGGTTCGGAATCGCCCGCGAGTTCGACGGCATCTGCAATCTGCGGATGGACGATACGAATCCGGCGAAGGAGGAAGCGGAGTATGTCGACTCGATCGTCGCCGACGTGAAGTGGCTCGTCGGCGGCTGGGCGGAGGACCGCATTGGTTTGAAGCCCGCCGGAAAGACGCCGGAGAAGGTGTCAGTCAATGGACGCGAAGATTTTCAGATCCAGCCCGTCGTTCCGTTGGAAGAGAAGGCGGCGCTCGCCCCGTTCTTCGCGTCCGATTACTTCGACCAGATCTACGCCTATGCAGTTCAGCTGACACGCGACGGCAAAGCGTACATCTGCGACATGACGCCCGAGCAGACGGATGAGTATCGCCGTATCGGCAAGGAGAGTCCGTTCCGCGAGCGTACGGCGGTGGAGAATCTCGATCTGCTCGCGCGGATGAAAGCGGGCGAGTTTCCTGACGGCGCGCGGACCTTGCGCGCGAAGATCGACATGTCGTCACCGAACATGTGGCTGCGCGATCCGCTGCTCTATCGCATCCGGCACATCGAGCATCATCACACCGGAGCTAGCTGGTGCATCTATCCGATGTATGATTTCGCGCATTGCCTCAGCGACTACATCGAAGGCATCACGCACTCGCTTTGCACGCTCGAGTTCGAGGTGCATCGGCCGCTTTACGATTGGATCCTGGAGTCGCTGAACCTGCCGCGCAGCCTGCCGCGCCAGATCGAGTTCGCGCGGCTGAACATCGACTACACGGTCATCAGCAAGCGTAAGCTGTTGCAGCTCGTGAATGATGGCGCGGTGAGCGGCTGGGATGATCCGCGCATGCCCACGCTTTCCGCGTTGCGGCGCCGCGGCGTGACGCCGAGCGCGATCCGCAATTTCGTTCTGGAGCTTGGCGTGACGAAGTATCCGAGCCTCACCGAATTCGCGGTGCTCGAGCACGCAGTGCGAAACGAGTTCAACAAGACAGCGCAGCGGCGGTTTGCCGTCCTCCGCCCGATCAAAGTCGTCCTCACGAACTATCCGGCCGATCAGGTGGAAGAGCTGAGTGCGGTCAACAACCCGGAGGATCCCGAAGCCGGGTCGCGCAAGCTGCCGTTCAGCCGGGAGTTGTTCATCGAGAGCGCGGACTTCATGGAAGTGCCGCCGCCGAAATACTTCCGCCTGAAGCCGGGCGGCGAAGTGCGCCTGAAATACGCCTACATCATCAAGTGCGACGAGGTGGTGAAGGACGATGCCGGAAACATTGTCGAGCTCCGTTGCACTGCTGATCTCGAGAGCAAATCAGGCGGCGCGACTTCGAGCCGGAAGGTGAAAGGAACGATTCACTGGGTGAGCGCGCGACACGCGGTCGACGCCGAGGTGCGGCTGTATGATCGGCTCTTCAATGTGCCCGAGCCAGATGCCGGCGGCGACTTCAAGGCGCATCTGAATCCGAATTCACTCGAGATCGTCCAGGCAAAATGTGAGCCATCGCTGGCGCAAGCAACGTCAGACGAGCGGTATCAGTTCGAACGTCTCGCGTACTTCGCGCTGGATCCGGATTCGACGCCCGGCAAGCCGATCTTCAATCGCACGATCACGTTGAAAGACACGTGGGCGAAAGAAGCGAAGCGCGCGTAGCGCGGAGCGGCAGGACTGTAGGGGAAGCTGTCAGCTTCCCGTGTTTCTGAATCTGGGGAAGCTGACAGCTTCCCCTACAGAATTCCAGACGCCGACCGCATCGCTACCGCAGCGCGTTCAGAATCGGCTGCGGATATACGCCGAGAACAAAGATGCCAGCAATCAGCGCGATCATCGTGACGCGCGAAAGCTGGCTGAGCGGAATCGCTTCGACGCTCGTCGAAGTCTCCCAGTACATCGCGCGCACAACCTTGAGATAGTAATAGAAGCCGCACGCGACCGTGATCACGCCGATCACCGCGAGCGTGACCTGATGCTGCCGGATCGCCGCGTCGAAGATGAAGAACTTGCCGAGGAACCCGGCCGTGAACGGAATTCCGGCGAGCGACGCCATGCTGATCAACATTGCGAACGACAGGAACGGCGCGCGTTTGCCGAGCCCGTTGAAGTCCTCAATGCGATCGCCGGTGTGGCTCGCCACCGCCACGAGGACCGCAAAGCTCAGCATCGTCATGAGCAAATACGACACGAGGTAGAAACTGACCGCTGGTCCGGAAAGCGAGACGACGCCGACGAGCAGATAACCGGCGTGCGCGATGCTGGAGTAGGCGAGCAGCCGCTTCAGGTTTGTCTGCGGAAGCGCGGCGAGGTTGCCGTAGATCAGCGTCAACGCCGCGATCGCAACGAGCAGGCGCTGCATTTGCGGCAACATGAAGAACGGCTCGAGCACGCGGAGCAAGACGACGAACCCCGCCGCCTTCGAGCCGACCGAGAGATACGCGGTCACCGGTGTCGGCGCGCCTTGATAAACATCCGGCACCCAGATCTGGAATGGCACTGCGGCGATCTTGAACCCGAGCGCCACGAGCACGAGCGCCATCCCGAAGAGCGCCGGTGCTTGCTCGATGCCGCCGCCGCGCAGCACCTCGGCGATGCGGCTGAGATTTGTCTCGCCGGTGACGCCGAAGATCCACGTGATGCCGTAGACCAGAAAACCGGTCGAGAGCGCGCTGAGGATCAGATATTTCACGCCGGCCTCGAGCGTGAGCGGGTTCCGCCGGGTGAACGACACGAGCACGTAGAACGACATCGTCACCACCTCGAGCGAGACGAAGATCATCACGAAGTCGACCGCGGATGCCATCCACATGAGCCCGGCGCAGGTGAAAAGTGGGAGCGCGAAGAATTCGCCGAGGCCGCTCTGATGCGTCGCGCCGTGAATCGATTGACGCACGACGGGCGCGTAATCGATCATCATGATCAGCACGAGGATCGTGGCGACGAGCGCGAAGCGTTTGAAGAAGATCGCGGTCGGATCAGCGGTGTAGAACGACCAAAACCCGCTCGCCGCGGCAGCCGGGGCAGGGGAGAGGAAGAACGTCGCGACCAGAACCAGCGCGAGAGAGATGATGCCGCTCATCGCCAGCGCGCGCTTGTCGATCTTCTCGGCGAACGCCTCGATCATGAGGATCAACAAGCCGAGCGCGACGACGATGATCTCGAGAAAAGGCGCGGCGATCATTTGGCGGCGGAGAAGTAGCTCGTGAAGGTGGGGTTCAGCACCCGCACAAACGTTTGTGGGAAGAACCCAATCCAGAGCAACGCCGCGATCAGCAACGCGGCGGGAATTTTCAATGACGCCGGAATATCAACAACGCTCGCCCAGCGTTCCTGCATCGTCCCCATGAACGTCGCGCGATACGCGCGCAGCATGTAGACCGCGGAAATCACAACGCCCCAGAGCGCGAGCAGCGTCGCGATCTGGAACATATGAAAACCGTTCATGTCAGCGCCGTTGCGGAACGCGCCGAAGAAGACCATCACTTCGGCACTGAAGTTCGCGAAGCCAGGCAGGCCGATCGAGGCAAACGCGCCGATGCCGAACGCCAGCGCGCCGAGCGGCATCACTTTCGCAAGGCCGCCGAGATCTTCGAGCGCGAGGGTGCCGGTCCGCTCGCGGATTTGGCCTGCTATGGCGAAGAGCAAAGCGATCGAAAGACCGTGCGCGAACATCAGGATCGCGGCGCCGTTGATGCCGAGCGCGTTCCCGCTCGCGATCCCCAGGAAGATGTAGCCCATGTGCATCACGCTCGAGTAGCCGAGGATCCAATCGAGCCGCTTCTGCGCGATCGTGACGAGGCCGACGTAGATGATGTTGCCTGACAAGAGAATGATGAGCAGCCACGCCCAATGCCGCGCACCTTCGGGCAACATCGGCACGGCGATCCGGAGCAATCCGTAGAGACCGAATTTCTTCAGCACGCCCGCGTGCAACATCGCGGCCGGTGCAGGCGCGGAGGCGTACGCTTCCGGAGCCCATGTATGGAATGGAAAGAGCGAGATCAGAATGCCGAATCCGATCAGCAACAGCAGGTAGATATTTTGCTGCGCGTCAGGCGCGATTTGGCCCGCCGACGCGGCGGCCTGCAGCACGCGCAGGTCGAAGCTGCGCGCCGCCTCAGGGACGCTGCGGTAAAGCAGAATGAGGCCGAGCAGGAGGATGAAACTTCCGGTCGCGAGGTAAATCGTAATCTTCCAAGCGGCAGCGTGACGATTGCCGCTGCCCCAGATGCCGATGAGCAAGAACGTCGGGATCAACGCGAGCTCGTGGAACGCGTAGAAGAAGAACATGTCGAGCGACGCAAAGGCGCCGATCGCCCCTGCCGCGATGAACAAGAGGCACGCGTAGAAGGCATGCTCGCGCTCCGCGATTTTTCCGGTGAACCAAACCGCCGCGAGAAGGACGATCGCCGTCAGCAGGATCATGATCAGGCTGAGGCCGTCGGCCCCGACGGTGAAATTCAGCCGCCAGTCCGAGCTGATCGGGACAGATGTGACGTAGCTGAAGCCTTGCTGCGCGCGATCCAAGCCGGCAAACGCGAACAGGCTTGCAGCAAGCGTGAGGCCGGAGGCGCAAAGCGACGTCAACCGCGCGGGCGCGCCGGCGAGAACCGCGATCGCCGCGATGACGGGGCAGAAAACGATGAGGAGCAGGATCATCCGAAAACAGCGAAGTAGATGAGGCCGACGATCCCGATGCCAAAGAGAAACGCGTATGCCTGGAGGTTGCCGACCTGGAACAAGCGCAGCAGCGCGCCGAAGCCGCGGGTCGCGCCACTCGCGCCGCCGACCGCGCCGACATCGATGATCCAGCGATCGAAGAACGCCGAGATCTTGGCGAGCAACTCTTGTGTCGCGCCAATCAGCCACGCGTACAGTTCGTCGAAGTAGAAGCGGCGGCGGAAGATCGCTAGATCAATCGGGTCGTGCTCGCGATTTCGATAGAGCAGAAACGCCACTATGACTCCAAGCAGCATCGCCCCGGTGGCGAGGATCGGCACCGTCTGGCCGGCATGATCTGCGTGCGGCACGTGGAGGAAGCGGTTCGCGAAGAACCCGAAGCCGGCGAGCGCAGCGGGCACCGCGAGCACGAGGAGCGGTCCTGTCATGACTGCCGGTGATTCTTTGCCGTGCTCGGCGTGTTCGCTCCGCGGCTTGCCGAAGAAGACAACGAGCACGAGCCGCAGCATGTAAAACGCGGTCAGGAACGCGGTGAAGAGCGCGAGGTAGAAGATCGGCATGTTCTTCTCGAAGGCGACGGCGAGGATCGCGTCCTTGCTGAAGAAACCGCTGAACGGCGGGCAGCCGATCAGCGCGAGCGTACCGATGAGGAACGTCAGGAACGTGATCCGCAATTTGCCGGCGAGACCGCCCATCTTCCAGATGTTCTGCTCGTGATGCAGCATCACGATGATCGAGCCGGCGCCGAGGAAGAGCAGCGCCTTGAAGAACGCGTGCGTGAAGAGGTGGAACATCGCGGTCTCTCCGGACGCGAGTCCGACGGCCATGATCATGTAGCCGAGCTGCGAAAGCGTGGAGTAGGCGAGGATGCGCTTGATGTCGTTCTGCTGCGTCGCAATCAGGCCGGCCATGACGGCGGTGATGGTGCCGATCCAGGCGATAACGAGCAGCGCCTGCGGTGAGGCCTGCATCAGGAACGCGACGCGCACGAGCATGTAAACGCCGGCCGCCACCATGGTCGCCGCGTGAATGAGCGCGGAGATCGGCGTTGGGCCTTCCATCGCGTCTGGCAGCCAGACGTGCAGCGGGAACTGCGCCGATTTTCCGGCGGCGCCGCAGAAGATGAGCAACGCGGCGGCCATCAGGTAACCCGGATGCGTGGTGATGCTTCCCATTCGTCCGGCGACCTCTTCGAAAACGACGGAGCCGGTCGAGGCCCAGACCATCAGGATGCCCAGCATGAACCCGAAGTCGCCGATGCGGTTCGTGAGGAACGCCTTGTTCGCGGCGTCGGCCGCGCTGTCTCGCTCGAACCAGTGGCCGATCAGCAAATAGGAGCTGACACCGACCAGCTCCCAGAAGATGAACATCATGACGAAGTTGTTCGCGAGGACGATGCCGAGCATCGAGAACATGAAGAGCGACAGCGATGCGAAGTAGCGCCACTTCCCCTCGTCGTCGCGCATGTAGCCTAACGAGTAGATGTGGATGAGCGCGCCGACGCCGGTGACGAGCACCAGCATCGTCTTGCTCATGTCATCAAGCACGAAGCCGAGCGGGACGAACAGGAACGGCTTGATGTCGATCCACGTCAGCTGCAGCGCGGAGGTATTCGGCGAAGCGAAGATGAGGCACGAACCAACGAAGCCGATTACCGACGCACCGACCGACACGATCCCGCTGACGCCGCCGAGACGACGCGTCACGAGAAGGATCGTGGCCGCCGAGACGAGCGGCAGCAGCAGGACGAACCAGGGGAGCGCAGAAGTCATAGCGGAGCACGGCCGTCACGGCTGTGCGGAAAGCGGGCGTCTCGCCTGCTCGAAGGTTTTTGTGCGCGGGCGAAGCAATGATCCGCCAGGCGAGACGCCCGGCGTCCGCACAGCCGGGACGGCCGTGCTCCGTGCAGCGCAGTCGCGATGTCTGGTGTTCGTTGCATCAGAACTTCAACGCGCTGATGTCTTCGACGTGTGTCGTTTGGCGGGCGCGATAGAGCGCGACGATAATCGCAAGACCAACCGCCACCTCGGCGGCGGCCACGGTGATGATGAAAAAGACGAAGACCTGCGCGTTGTAGTTCGGCAGCCCGTTCTCGCCGACGCGGAACCGTGAAAACGCGACGAGCGAAAGGTTCGCGGCGTTCAACATCAACTCGAGGCACATGAAGATGATGATGATGTTCCGGCGCAGCATCACGCCCGCGAAACCAATCGTGAAAAGGATGCCGCTAACGATGAGGTAATCGCCGAGCGTGGCCATGTTCAGCGCAGCTCCCGTTTGCTCAGCACGATCACGCCGATCGTCGCGACCAGCACCAGCACGCCGATGATTTGGAACGGCAGATTGTAGTTACTGAAGAGGAGCAGACCGATGTCGCGGACGTCGTCGGTGCCGCCAGTCGGGAGCTCGGGGAATGGCTGACGCGCGCCTTGCAGTTGGCCGACGACCATGAAGATCTGCACGAGGAACGCGAGCGCGACGACGAGCCCGCCCGCGAAGGCGACGCCGTTGATCTTGCGCCGTTCCTCGGCACGCAGATCGAGCAGCATGATGATGAAGAGGAACAGCACCATCACGGCGCCGGTGTAGACGAGCACCTGGATGATCCCGATGAAGAAGGCGTCGAGCGACATGAACAACGCCGCGAGGCCGAGGAAGCTGAGGACGAGGCTGAGCGCGCTCGCGACTGGATTGCGGTTGACGACGACGGCGACGCCGAAGCCGATCATCAACGCCGCGAAAATCCAGAAGAGAAGCGAAGGCATCGACGCGTTACTTCTTCTCGTTCCACTTCAGGACGACGCCTTCCATGACGCCACCGATCTCGAGCAGCTTCTCCTTGTCGTGGATCATGTCCGCGCGGTTGAAGCCGGTGATCGCGTAATCTTTGCGCAGGAAAATCGCCTGCTCGGGGCAAACCTCCTCGCACATGCCGCAGTAGATGCAGCGGATCATGTCAATGTCGAACTCGTTAGGATACTTCTCGACCTTGGCGAACTTGTCGTCGCCGGGCAGTTCGCCGGGGATGATCTTGATCGCGCGCGGCGGGCAGATGAACTCACAGAGCTGACAGGCGACGCAGCGGATGCGGCCGGCGGTATCGCGCACAAGAGCCGGTGCGCCGCGATACCAATCGGGCATGTGCTTGTCCCATTTCTCTTCGGGATACTCCATCGTCACCTTCGTGCGGCCGAAGATCATGCGCGTGAAGTGGCGGAGCGTGATCACCATGCCGCTCAGGATCGCAGGCAGGTAGATGCGCTCTTTCCAATTCAGCTTTGGGCGCGAGACGGTGATGGCCATATCAACGAGGGAAGTAGGCGATGATGATGGCCGCGATGAAGATGTTGACGAGCGCGATTTCGAAAAAGAAGATCCAGCCGAGTCGCATCAGTTGGTCATAGCGGAAGCGCGGCAACGTCCAGCGGACCCAGATGAAGATGACGAGGAGGACTGCGACCTTGCCGAAGAAGGTCGCGATGTTGAAGAGACCACCCGCGATGCCGCGCCAGCCTTCGGCAGAGCCATCGATCAGGAGCCACTGAAAGCCCCCATTGCCCCACCACGGCACGGGCAAATGCCAGCCGCCGAGGAACAAAGTGACGATGATCGCCGAGCCGGTAATCATCGCGGCATATTCGCCGAGGAAGAAGAGCGCAAACTTCATCGAGCCGTATTCGGTGTGATAGCCGCCGACGAGTTCGGTCTCCGCTTCCGGTAGATCGAACGGCAGGCGATTCGTCTCGGCGAAGATTGCGACGGTGAAGACGCAAAACGAGATGAACATCGGGATCGCAAGCAGCCACTTTGCGGGATCCGTCCAATCGCCGATGAATGGCGCGATCATCCAACCTTGTTCGATTTGGTAGCGGACGATCTCGGTGAGGCGCAGTTGCCCTACGAGGAGGAAGATCGGGATGACGGAAAGGCCTAACGAGAGCTCGTAGGAGATCATCTGCGAAGTCGAGCGGACGCCGCCGAGGAACGGGTATTTCGAATTCGACGCCCAGCCGGCGATGACGATGCCGTAGACGCCTAATGACGCGATCGCGAAGACGTAGAGGACGCCGACGTTGATGTCGGCGATCACCATCGGCACGCCGAATAAGGTGCTGCCGAACGGGACGACGGCGATGGTGGCGATCGCCGGGACCATCGCGAGGCACGGCGCGAGCCAGTAGTAGAATTTGTTTACGTGTGCGGGTGTGAAGTCTTCCTTCAGGAGGAATTTCACCGCGTCGGCGACCGGCTGGAAGAGACCCGCCGGTCCCACGCGATTCGGTCCCAGCCGATCCTGGATCAACGCGCTCACGCGCCGCTCGGCGTAGACGCTGTACGAGACCATCGGCAGAATGATCAGGAAGATCACGCCGATGATCTTCATGAGCGTCGTGACGATGAGGAAGTAGTCCATCTACGTTCCGCCTAGTTCGCCGCCTTTTCTGACTCCGGTTTGTTCGCTTCGTCCTTTGCCGACTCATCAGGGGAAGGACTTTCGTCGACCTGCATCACTGTCACGCCAAGGTCACCGATCTTGCTCAAGCTCAATCCGCTCAACTCGCGCACTGACTGGCTCATCTGCGCGAAGACTTCTTCGATCGTGTAGATGCCGTTCTGCCCCGACACTTCCTGGATCAGGTCGCGCAAAATCTCCCAGTCATCCCGCGCCTGGCCCGGCGGACGAATCGCGCGGTTCAGCCGCTGCAGGCGTCCTTTGCCGTTGATCATGGAGCCGCGCTTCTCGGCGAAGCCGGATGACGGCAGCAGCGCCGTCGCGCAGGCGGTCGAGGCGTTCTCGAGCAGGTCCATCAAGACGAACGCCGGCAACTGCGAGAGGTGATCGGACGAGAGGCCGGCATCGAGCGGGTTCTCGCCTAACGAGACCACCGCTTTGACCTCACCATTTGCCACACCTTGCGCGATCGACTTCAGCTGCGCGCCCGGTTCACCGGTGATGCCGAGCAGGCGAGCGCCGTTCGTGTTCGGGTTGCGGTCCTCGCTCAGCAGGATGTCGTCGCCTTCTCCGCGATGCGGCACAATGTCCATCAGGTGAACGCCGAGCGCTTTCGCGAAACGCGAGGTTAGCCAGAGCTCCTCGTTCGTCATTCGCCCGGACGCGATGATCGCGATTTCCCAGCCGTTGAAGTGTTTCAGCTGCGCGGCCGCGTGCATGATCGCGGTCTTCCAATCAGTCGGCACCAGCTTCTCGCCCGTGTAAATCTTCGGCTCGAGCAGGCGCTTGTCGGAATGAAGGCAATCGAAGTTCAGGCGGCCGTAGTCGCACATCCACGTCGAGTTTACGGCGTCGTTCTCGCGCGGCGTCTGCCGGTAGATCACGCCTTCGCGCGCGCCGATGACGGTGTTGCAACCGGTCGCGCAGCTGGTGCAGAAGCTCTTCGTCTCCTTCAGGAACCAGACGCGCATCTTGAAGCGGAAGTCGGATGAAGTGAGCGCGCCGACGGGGCAGATGTCGACGGTGTTCAGGGAGTAATTGTTCTCAAGCTTCTTTCCGGGATGCGCGGTGAGCACGCTGTGACTACCGCGGTCGATGAACCCAAGCACATCGTCTTTCGCGACTTCCTGGCAAAAGCGGATGCAGCGCGAACACAGGATGCAGCGCTCATCATCGAGCGTGACCCGCGGACCGAGCTCGACGTTCTTCGGCTTCTTGACCTTGTTTTCGAGGAAACGCGACTCTGCGTTGCCGTACTCGACGCTAAATTCCTGCAGACGGCACTCGCCGGCTTGATCGCAAATCGGGCAGTCGAGCGGGTGATTGATCAGGAGGAACTCCATCACACCGCGGCGACATTCCTCGACGAGCGGAGAAGTCGTGCGCACGCCCATTCCCTCGGCGACATCTTGGGCGCAGGAAATCTGCGGCCGTGGCATCCAATTGATCTCCGGCTTGCCGTCCGCGCCGAGCACCGGCTTCCGATCGGGGCCCATCTTCGGCATGCCCATCTCGATCAAACACATCCGGCAATTGCCCGGCGAGCTGAGCTTCTTGTGATAACAATATCGGGGAATGTAGCTGCCAGCCTGCTCGCACGCTTCGATCAAGCGTGTGCCTTTCGGGAACTGCTTCCAGACGCCGTCGACCTGGACATTCACCATCTGCGGTGGAGCGGAGACGTCTTTGACCTGTCCCATGAATCCAGATGCCATGTTTGGGCTGGCTGGATTTACGACGAGGCGGCGGTTTTTCGGCTCGATGAGCACGTCCATGTCTTCCATCGAAATCGCGCCGAGCAGGACCTGTTCGCCCATCACCAGCGCACCGGCGAACGAGAGACGATTCTCAAACCAGATCTCGACTGGGCCCACATACGGGACGGCCGCGTGCGTGCCGTCCGCGAGGACAACTTCCCGGCGCTGCGCCTCTTCCAAACCAAGTTGCAGACTCACGTGCTCCGGGATCGAGCTCCAGTTTGCGCCCGAATCGACCAAAGCTTCGACTTCGACCGGCTGGAGGTCAGGCCGTCGGGGGTTCTTCAATAGGACCTGAGCGTGGGCTAGTCCCATACGTTAGATCGTCCCCTTCACGCCGGTGCGTTCCCAGCCAGGATCGTGTGCGAGCGGCACGGTTTCGATGACGCCGTCTTCGTCTTCAATCAATTCGCCGGGCGTGTATTCCGGCGGCATCGGCGGCGGCGTCGGCTTTGCGGCTTTCGCTTCAAACTCTTCGCGGAATTTGTCGATGAAGCTTTGCGTTGGCCAGGCACAGGCTTCGCCGAAGGCGCAGATCGTTCGGCCGGCGATGTTGTCGGCGACGTTCACGAGCGTTTTTGGGTCTTCGATCGTGCCGCCGCCGAGCATCATGCGATCGGTGATCTTCTTCATCCAAAGCGAGCCTTCGCGGCACGGCGTGCATTGGCCGCACGACTCGTGCGCGTAGAACTCGTTGAGATTGTTCAGCGCCCACACCATGTCGCGTGAGTCGTCCATCACGATCACACCGCCCGAGCCGGCCATCGATCCCGCCGCGGCGAGTGAATCGAAGTCCATCGGAATCTCGTTGATGGTAATCTGGCGATCGATCGTCGTGCCGTCCGCCTGCTTCTCTTTGAGCGTGTAGGTGTCGCTTGCGCGAAGAACCTTCGCCGAGCTGCCACCGGGGATCACCGCCTTGAGATGGCGGCCGAAGCGCAGCCCGCCTGCCATTTCGTAAATCAGCTGGCCCATCGTCACCGCGCCGACCTCAATCTCGAAGTAGCCCGGCCGCAGCACGTCTCCGCTCACGCACACAATGCGCGTGCCGGTGTTGTTAGGCCGGCCGAGCTGCGAATACGCTGCGCCCCCCATCTCGATGATGTGCTTCACGTGGCAGAGCGTCTCGACGTTGTTCACGATCGTCGGGCTCATGTAGAGCCCGAGCACCGCCGGGAAATACGGTGGCTTGATGCGCGGGTAGGCGCGCTTGCCTTCGAGCGACTCGATCAATCCGGTCTCTTCGCCGCAGATGTATGCGCCGGCGCCACGATGAATGAAGATTTCGCAGTCGAAGCCGGTGCCGAGGATGTCTTGCCCGAGGAAATTCTGCGCGCGCGCTTCTTCGATCGCGCGTTCCAGAATCCGCGCGCCTTCCGGGAACTCGCCGCGGATGTAGATGTAGGCCGTCCGCGCATTCAGCGCGAAGCAGGAGATCAGCATCCCCTCGATCAACTGATGCGGGTCTTCGTGGATGATGTAGCGATCTTTGAAGGTGCCGGGCTCCGATTCGTCGGCATTGCAGATCAAATACACCGGCTTCTTCTCATCCGGCTTGATGAAGCCCCACTTGACGCCGCACGGAAATCCCGCGCCACCGCGGCCGCGCAATCCCGAGGTCTTCACCTCGTTCACAATGTCCACGCGTGATATGCCGACGGCTTTCTTCAGCCCCTCGTAGCCGCCGTTCCGCATGTAGCAGTCGATGTCGATCGACCAATCCTGCCGGCCGATGTTCTTGAAGATCAGACGCTTCTCGTACGGATGCGGTGGCGGCACGTAGCGGCCGCTCGGCGCATTCGCCGCGAGAACATTCGGCGCCATATCGGCGCGCACGTTCTCGAGCAGATGATCCTCGACCATCGCGACCGGCGCCGTGCCGCAGCTCGCGAGACACTCGACAAACTCAAAGCTGTAATCGCCCGCGTCACCCGTCGACTCCGGGTTGTGCATCCCGTGGTCGTGATGGTCGTTAGGCTCGACGCCCGCCGTCGTTTCGAGCGCCTCCTTCAACTCATACGCGCCCGCCATCGCGCAGCTCAGCGTTCGGCAGATGCGGATATGTTTCTTCCCCGCCGGCTTCTGCCGGTACATCGGGTAGAACGTCACCAGCTCGAGGATGTTAATCGGCTCCAGCCCGAGCTTTTTCGCGATCCACCACACCCCGCCATCGCTGATGAACCCAAAATGCTCCTGCCACAGATGCAGCAACGGCATGGACGCGCTCCGCTTCCGGTCCGCCGGATAGCGCGTGATCGCCTTGTCCATCTCCCGCTCCAGCTCGGCGGGCACTGTTTCGGTCTTCGGCTCCACGCGACGCGCTACTCCTTGAACGTGGAAACCTTCGACTCCAGGCGATCGTCCCAGAACACGAGCGTCACCGATTCGTCGCCCTGCGTGTAGACGTATGTGATCTTCTTGTTCAAATCGAGCTGATCCACCTCGACCGTGGTCGGCATGCCGAGGATCGATTCTACCTGCTTCTTCGCCATCCCTTGCTGGACCTGATCCACGTTCGCCTTGCGCAGCTTTTTATCCGGTTGGCACCCGCCCAGCAGCGCCCCACACGCAATCGCGCAGCAGAGCAGGGACAGATGTCGCAAAGCCATCGGTGCAGCGCCCCGGCCTACGGCTCGCGATCGAGATTCGTGTCTTTGCCGTCGACCTCGTCGTTCTTGAACGTCACCATCGCAAACTTCTTCCCGTCCTCGTAGCGGTAGGTCGTCTTCTTAAAAATGAGCATGTCTTTCGTTTCCACCGTCGTAGGTGCGCCGAGGATCGTCTCCACCTGCGATTTCGACATTCCATTGGTGATTTGATCGTAGTTCGCGCTCGTCAATTTCGAGCCGCGATCGCAGCCGACGGCGAGCAAAACGACCGCGGTCAACAGCAGCCACGAGTGAGTTTTCAGTGCGTTCATACAGTTGCGGTCATCTGTCGCATTCGCCCATCACGAAGTCCAGACTCCCGAGGATCGACACCACATCGCTGATCGTGTGCCCCGGCAACAACTCCGGCAAAATGCTCAGATTCACGAATGAGGGCGAGCGGATCTTCAGCCGATGCGGCACGCCGCCGCCCCTGCTGTTAATGTAAAAACCAAGCTCGCCCTTCGGGTTCTCGGCGCCGAAATAAACTTCGCCGGGAGGCGCCTTCAGGCCTTCAGTGACAACGATGAAATGGTGGATCAGCTCCTCCATTTTCGTCATCACGCGCGACTTCGGCGGCGGCATGTTTTTCCAGTCGACAACGTTGATCGGCCCCGGCTGAATCGTGTCGATCACCTGGGTGAGGATCCGGGCGCTCTGCCGCATCTCTTCCATCCGCACGAGATACCGATCATACCCATCGCCGGTCGTGCCGATCGGGATCTCGAAGTCGTATCTCTCGTAGTCGAGATAAGGATGTTTCTTCCGCACATCGTGATCCACGCCGCTGCCGCGGAGATTCGGCCCGGAGAGCCCGTAGGCGATCGCGCGATCTTTCGTGATGATGCCGATGTCGCGCGTGCGATCGATGAAGATGCGGTTACGCGTCAGGAGTTTGTCGACTTCGGCGAGCTGCACGAGGAATTCGTCGATGAACTTTCGCAGCTGGTGCCAAAACGAATCCGGCAAATCGCGGATCTGCCCGCCCACGCGCGTGTAGGAAGTGGTGAAGCGCGCGCCCGAGATCACCTCGCACATGTTATAGATCTTTTCGCGCTCCGTGAACGTGTAGAGGAAGACCGTCATCGCGCCGAGATCGAGCGCCATCGCGCCGATCCCGAGCAGATGCGCCTGGATGCGCGCGAGCTCGCAGCACATCACGCGGATCGCCTTGCCACGCGGCGGCAATTCCCAGCCCATCAGCTTCTCGACCGCGCACGCGTAGGCGACGTTGTTCGCCAGCGGCGCCAGGTAATCGAGCCGGTCCGTGTACGGCACGAACTGGTTGTACTGCATGTTCTCCGCGATCTTCTCATCGCCGCGATGGAGATAGCCGACATCCGGCACCGCTTTCGTGATCGTCTCGCCGTCCAGCTCGAGCACCAGCCGCAAAACACCATGCGTCGCCGGGTGCGATGGGCCCATGTTGAGCACCATCTTTTCGCCGATGTCGTCCGTGCGATCGGGCGCGGCGTGTCCTAGCCGATTTGCCAGCTCCGCCTGAGCCGCGGCGACACGCGTGGCGGGATCAGGAGATTCGATTTCGCGCGTCGTAAAAGCCATGCCGGAAAGGTGCGTCTATGCTCGCAATCGAGCATACCGGCGCAAGCAGATTTGCGGAAAATCTCGACGCATCCGCGAATTCAAAGCGGAAGGAGAAATGCACCGCGTTGGAATCGAACCAACAACCCGCTGATTAAGAGTCAGCTGCTCTGCCAATTGAGCTAGCGGTGCGGAAGGAACGGAAAATACCCATGCGCGTCCGCTGCACAATGCGGAAGTTCGATCTCCACCCGCGGCGGCAGCTCGGCGGATCTGCGTAAAGCAGCGAGTGCTCAACAGCCGTGTTGGGAATCGCCGTTTCGTCCGCACGGCGGCCGACGTTCGTAGATTAAAGGAGCTCCTCGCGCGGAGACAAGTTCTTGTCATCGGCGGCGTCGCGGCAGGCCAGCCGCGCGGCTCAACCTGCCTCAAGATTCACACGATCGATCAACGGACTCGAGATTCGTTAGGGATCTACGCGCGTCGTTCAACGCCCGATGTATCCCGGCGGATCACTCGCCGGAAAAGAATCCTCCAAGTCGCGGTCGATCTTTCGCTCGATCTTTTCTCGCCGCGGCTCGGCGGTACGGCGATCCGAGCTCGGTTCTACCTCGCCAGGGTCTTTTGACGCTGCGGCGAGGAGGTTGTCGAGATCAAGCGGTTGCGTGAACATCGCCAGACCGCCGTTGCGGTCGCGCGGCCATTCCTCCTCTCGCCGGTCCCAATAAAGCTCGATTCCGTTCTCGTCTGGATCTCTGAGGTAAAGAGCTTCGCTCACTCCGTGATCAGACGCGCCACCGAGTCGAATACCCGCGCCGAGCACGCGCTGCAATGCGTCAGCGAGGTCAGCACGTGTCGGATAGAGGATGGCGAGGTGGAACAGTCCGGTCGTGCCCGCAGGTGGAGGGGAACCGCCGCGACTCTGCCACGTGTTTAGTCCTATGTGGTGATGGTAGCCACCCGCTGAAACGAAGGCGGCTTCGCTGCCGTACCGCTGCGTCAGTTCGAATCCGAGGACGCCGCAGTAGAAGCGGAGGGCGCGCTCAAGGTCAGCGACCTTGAGATGAACGTGTCCAATCCGGACTCCGCCGTGAATCGGTCGGGGAGACGGCTCGCTCATCACCACTTACTCTACGCCTCGAGGTCGGCGGGCGCCAATGAACTACTGCGCTGCAGACGGCGGGTCGACGGATAGTCGGAACCTATCGTTCTCTTCGGAACAGAGTCATCCTCTAACTCAGTCGTCGGCCGTAGATTGGATGGTCGTTGAAATCCAACGCCAACCAATACGAATGATCTACGTCCTAACTGCATTTCTCGTCGCGATCAGCACAATTGCGCTCGCGTTTTTGATCGGCGAATGGCCTGGCCGCTCGGCTCATCATGATTCGGCCCGAAGCGAGCGAAGCTCATGACGCCGCAACTGCTCGCGTTCAGCTTCGTGATCGGTTCCATCCTGCTCACCTGGACGATCCGAGTCTTGGGCGACTGGCTCTATCCACCGCGCCGACCGCGGCACGTTTCCCAACCAGCGCGAACGGCGCGCGACAGCAAAGATGGAGCGTTCCGGCGCGGAATTGGCACGTCGGTCGGGACGGCACCGTCGCAGGCTAACGCGGCGAACATTTCTCGAAGGTGCGCGCCACGATCGTGTTTGTAACCGGGACGCGATCGGCATCTCGTGCGTGAACGCAACCCACGCGCGGCGGCCGTTCGGGGGGGGGTACAGAATGGCGACTCGCCTGAAACACCTTGGCCCGGCGCTACGGCTGTCGATAACCTCAGGCTATCGTTCCGATTTAATCAGCGTCTACGACGCCGTCGCGGCAGCCATTTATTCTCGGCCAGCGCTGCACGTGTTTGCTGCGCTCAGAGCCACTTCTTATGCCGCGACCCATCATTCTGACTAGCCAGGACAAGCTGCGTCTGGACGAGCTGCTCACTGGAGTAGCCGCTTCTGATCCGCGCGCCCGCGGGGATTTGAATTCTCTCGCTGAGGAACTGCGCCGGGCGACGATCGTCGCGCCCACAGACGTGCCGGCGGATGTCATCACGATGAATTCGCGCGCTGACGTGCAGGACCTCGAGAGCGGAGAAACGGAAAGCTTCACGCTTGTCTTCCCCGCCGACGCAAACGTCGACGAAGACAAGATCTCGGTGCTGGCACCGATCGGCGCCGGGATGCTCGGTTATCGCGTCGGCGACGAGTTCGAGTGGAAGGTGCCGGCTGGCGTTCGCCGCATGAAAGTCGTGAAGGTCCATTATCAGCCTGAGGCGGCAGGTGATTTCGACCGCTGAGCCCTCGCGCCTCGCCTGAGAGCAAGGTAGCTAATCTCCATCCCTCCGTCCGATCGCGGCGTCGGGTGATAGGGTAAGCCTATCGTCCGAATCAATTCTCGGTCTTTGTCGATCATTGAGCGCGACGATAGACTGTGTCGTGACGAACAAACCGAAACATCAGGACGTCTCAATTACGTCCGACCAGATCACTCTCCGGTTCGGCGCAATGGAACCGGTTTCAATCCCGCGAGCCGACCTGCGCACACGCCTGGAATTGATCGAGTGGGTTTATCGTCTGACCGGCTGGCCCGGGATGAGTCTGAAAGCTCTCCGGCATTCATCACAGCAGTCTTTCAGGCCCACGGCTGGGGAATACCCGAATCGGAAGGTGACTCTCGCCGGGGAACGTCACGAGCCGCGGACGCTGCTCCGCACTTGGAAGACGCCGCTCAGCCTAACTAAAAATTAGTCTCCGATCTCGCGGGCCGGAGCTCGCCGGCGAAACCGCCTGATCGTCGTGAGCCGGTCGGTCGTCTTCGAGACAAGCCCTTAGACTGAGACTCGGAAGCCCACATTTTGGAACTCACAACACTATCTAACGACCTAATGACCATGACCGCTCTTTTTTCACCACATCTTCTACTGAATTATACGCGACGCGCGTTCAGCACATTATCACGTGAGCGCCACGACTTCGGCCGAGGCGAACCACAGACTCCGGCTGAGATCCGTAGCGCGTTGTGCCGGTGGGAAAATGAAGGCGGAGCAGTCCACCGATATGACTTGTCGCCTCCGACCGTCCCGACTCGCAGCGAACGCAGCCCATTATAGGCGGGCGTCAGCATCTGTCGCTCACCGGGCGTCCTTTTAAACCGCAACGGCACATGCCCGTTGCCACTGAACCGAAAGAAAATTTCTGCGCACACGCGCAACAAAGAGAAAAAGCTATGAACACAAACAAACCCAACAACAATATCGTCGGATACAGAGACAAGTTCGGCGCATCCGTCCGCCGTCGGCGGCGTCACCTGAGCGCCGTGGTCTACAATAACCGCTCTCCTGAAATGTCGGCGATGAATGCGCATCTCCGCGCCTCTTTGTACGGCGTGAGCCCGATGCATCGTGTCCATTTAGGCGGCGGCGCAGCCGCGACGAGGAGCGGCTCGCTTCTCAATCTGATGCGCCAATATGATAACCAGGCACGCGGCAACTTCTCCCGCGAGGCCGCGTTCTTCGCGATCATCACGGGTCTTGCGGTTGTATGGCCCATCGCTCACGCGCTTCGCGTGTTCCTCGGCTGAGTTCAGTTGCGGCAGCGACCTGCGGCGGCATTGCACGCGATCTCCTGATTGGCGCACTGCCGCCGCCGGCGATCGCGGACCGGCGGTATGTCGTCGTGTCAGTCCGGACCACCACACCAGAGGATCGCAAGCTGGTGCTCGAGATAAACTGAAGTCGATCACGGCAAGCCAGGCGGAAAGCTTTGACTGCACTCACCAGATTCGCGAAGGCCCACCTGGGGCTGTTCTCGTAAACGACCCCGAGGAAACCTCGACAGCGGCCGAAATCGCGCGGGGCGTTCGGCGATGACGCGGTGGTTTATCCAGGTCCGAGCTACCTGGGCAGTAGGACTTCGCCTTTATGCTCCAGAAGAAGAAGGGGACGTATTGCCTGCTCCGCAATGGCGACACGCCGATGGTGCACCATCCCAAGTCTGTGTTCGAGGACGCCATTCCCCCGATCGGCGCGGCGTATGGGTTGCCTAACTGAGCAGTATCTTCGCGCTGCGTAACACGGCAGGCGGCAATCAACGGAACAAATTCGTGTACGCGTGCTGAGTGATAGCCGCGGCGACGGGGTGCTTCACGCGACGCTCCGCTGTGATCGCATAGAAGTCGTTCCCGCAATCCTCAACTCGCGCGATGACTTTCAGGCCGTAGTGCTTTAACGCTGCGTCGCTCACCACCGTCGGTGTCGTCGTAAAGCCTAAGCCGCCAAAGGAGGCGGCGACCATCATCAGGGTCGCGTCCTCGAATTCGCCGACGATCCGCGGCCTGACGTCTTGCTCATCGAACCAGGTCTCGAGGCTAATCCGCATACCCATGTTCTCGCTCGGCAGCAACGCTGGCGCGCCGTTAAGCGAGCGCGGAAAGTTTTTGCGCAACTTCGTGGCGAGCGGCGGCACCGCGCAAAAAGTAACGCCGGAGCGGCCTAGCTTGTGGTTGTGAATCTTCGCCTTCAAGCTGCTTGAAGCCGGCTCCTCGGAGAGCACGATGTCGAGCCGGTGCGCCTGGAGCTGGTGCACCAGCGGCCCGATTTCCGCCTGTCGGCAGATGATGTGCGTGGGCTCGGCATAGTGGAACGCCGGCTGAAGAATCTCGAATGCCATCACCTTCGAGAGCGCGTCCGTCATCCCGACGGTGAGTCGCAGCGCGCGGCTCGTGGGACGCTGCTTCACGGCGTTCATCAATTCGCGGCCCGAGGAAAAGATGTCGTCAGCGTAGTTGAGCACGAGCTGGCCGACGTCAGTCAGGACGAGACTGCGGCCACTGCGGCGGAAGAGCTTATGGCCCAGCGACTCTTCGAGCAGGCCGAGCTGCGCACTGATGGATGGCTGCGAGACGTGAAGCTCTTCCGCCGCCTTTCGCACGCCACCCTTGCGCGCCACCATCCAGAAGTAGCGCAGATGATGGAAGTTCAGCCATTCCATGCTCCGATCTTAGATAGTCGAAAGCTATCAGTCTAATTGAATCTCAGTCTTAGCCACTGCGCGCCGCGGCCGTAAAGTTTGGTGTCATCACGAACGATATGGTTGCTCTCCTCTCACCCTCTCTCACGAAGTTCCCTCGCAGTCGAAAGACCGGCCAGCTCACGCGGTCGCTAGCTGCGACGCTCTTGACCAACCGGATTTCTGCACTTCACCGGCGACTGATCGATCCAGCGTCGGATCTCGAAACGATGAAGGCCGCGAAACAGGGGCTACTGCGTTTGCTGTTTGACCCGCTGACGCTGCCGGTCATTACAACGCGACCGATGGAGATGCCGCTCGGGCGACGCGCTGACATCGCACGCAAATTCACCCAGGTGCGACGACGGTGCGAGATCTGTGACCGCCCGCTTCCGACCCAAATCACGGGCGAGCAGCCGAAGAGCGCGCAAAGCTGCGACGCGAATTGGACGCTCCGAGTCGTCTTTCCGAAGCCTCCGTCGAACGGAGGCGCGCGGCACTCGCTCTCCGTTCGCGCACTCGGCCGCGTGCCGCGCTCTTCGCGCCAATCACTCTCATGAAGAAAATCCGCATCCACTTGTCACAACCGCTTGAAGAAATTGTGGCGGCTCTGTTGTCGCTCCCAAGAGCAGCTCACGATTCCGCACCGAACTCGACCGGTGACGAAGAACTGAACAGGCGCTGCGGGGCCTCTATGAGGCGGCTCACGGTCGCCAGGTCCAGACGACGGTTGGCCTCGTTCCTATTGCCCCACCGCTCGCCTCCTTCTTGAAGCAGGCGCCGTTCACCGTGGCGACACAGCTCGACTTTATCGCCGGAGCAATGGCGCGAGCGGTCACCTGCCCGTCGGCCCTGGCGAAGGCAACCGAGGCATCGCAAGAGATCGGCTCTGCCGAGCGCGAGGTCGCGCCGGTTCTTGGCAATGCCACGCCAGATGAGCAGGAGATTTGTTCTCGCGCTACGCCTGCAATCGGTCGTGTGCATCTGCCGGCACAGGGGGTTTCTCATGGCTGAACTACCAATCCACATCACGACGCATCACCTCACGCTCAGTGACGCGCTCCGGCGATTCGCGCGCGCAAAGATCGCTCCGGTGATCCGTTTCGCGAACGACGCGCTCGGCGCGGACGTCGTCTTGCGCCGGCACAACGGAGCTGTGCCTCGCTTTTCCGCAAGCGCGCGGCTGTTGCTGCCCGGAAGAGACATTCATGGCCGCGCTCTCGATCCTGACCTTTACGTTGCGGTTGGGCAGCTCGTCGAGAAGCTCGCGCGCCGCTGCCGCAAGCGGAAAACCCGGCTCCGAACCGCGCCAACGCGGCGCGCAGCAGCTTCGGCGCTCCTGTCCGGAAGCAACCTCACGCGCGCATCATCGGCAAAGGGGCGTGCGACATCAGACTGATGAATACTGCTGCGAACATGTCCGTGCTCCCGCTCGCAATCATGACCTTGCTGTCTGTGCTTCTCCCGCTGCTTGCTAAGGCTGCGGCTTCTTCTCGGTCGACGACAGCCAGCGGGCCTGAGTCGCGTCAGCACTAGCCTCCACGCGGATTACGCATCTGCGTGGTCAGTCGGCCGCGCTCCCCGTAGCAGGAAACGGCGGTAGCCAAATTCCGGGATAGATAACGAAAGCTTATCGTTCATATCGACTCTCGGTATTCGTTCGCGGGCGCGCTGATGATAAAGTTTAGGACGCAAACGAAGCCCGAACCAACACCACGATGATTCCTATTTCTGATCTTCTTTCACTCCTTTTTGCACTAGCCATCCTCTTCCTGATCTCAGCCGCACGCCTCCGCCGACAGCTGCCGCATCGCGGCCGGCGCCGCACCGGACCGTCCCATCCGACGCAACGTAGCCGGGCTGCGACAACGTCTGCGAAGCAAGGCGCAAAGCCGACCAGCTTCCGCGGCATTCTGACCTATCACCACGGGCCGGTGCGTCGCGTTGAGCCAAGATACACCGCCTGATGAGCCTCTGCGCGGCGTCGGATTAACCGATTGACGTCCCTCATCTCGCGCTCCATCCGCTAACCGGCACCCTCGTTCCAACTCATAACATTATGAATCCTGAAACTATCATTCTTTACATCCTGGCACTCTTCCTCATCGGCGCAGTAGGACTGCTGCTTCTCGGCGCGCGTCTCCTCCGCGAAGAGCGGAATCGAAATGCCGGTCATCGGAACACGGTGCGACGCTCGCGCACGTTTGAACATTTGAGGCCAATCCAGAATTTGGCCGCCGACTTCTTTGCACAGACAGAGCCGTGTGCTCGGCTCCTGAGTGTGCTCGCTGGTCACAACGACCCGTTGGAGATGAACGAGGCGCTGCGCCAGGCGCAGCCGACGAGCAAGCACAGCAACAATGGTCGTGCCCCAGAGTTCAGGACCGACTGGGCGGCACTTGGGCTTATGGCCGTCACTGGCGTGATCACGTTCAGCAGGCGCGGCGTCGCCATAACAGACGCCCGGCGTGAGGTTCACCAGCGGATAAGCAGTCCGCCTCCAACGAGCGAGCACCGACGCCGGCAATCTATCTACGACAGCCTGTTTGTCCCGCTGCGAGCAGACACCGGCAGCAGCTCCCACATCCAGCGTGTGCGCGAAGCGCTGCACGACAGCCGCTCCGTCGCTCTTCCGACCACTGCTGCCGTTTCAAGCCCGATCAAGCTCGGCGAGCTGCGCAAGCCGCGGAGAGCGCCCACGGCGTCGGCACAAGCATCCAGCTCACCCTCAACACAAACTACATCTATGAAGAAACCTATTATCATCATGACCGCCGCCGATCACGAAGAGCTGAGCTACGCCCTCGCGGGCGCTGCAAAGCTTTCCGCGCGTGGACGCGTTGAAATGAGAGCCCTCGAAGCTGAACTCGGCCGCGCCGAAATCGTGGGCGCCGATGAAGTTCACCCCGACGTCATCACTATGAACAGCCGTGCGGAACTTCTCGATTTGGAAACAGGAGAGCGCATGGAATTCAGTGTCGTCTTTCCGGTCGATGCGAACGTCGAACTCGGCAAGATCTCCGTCCTGGCTCCGCTCGGCACAGCCATGCTCGGTTATCGAGTCGGCGACGAATTTCGCTGGACCGTTCCGTACGGAATTCGCCGCCTCAAAGTGACCGCGGTTTCCTTCCAACCAGAGGCGGCTCTTGCGATGGCCGCCTAGTGAAGAGACCCTGCTATCTGTCTTAGGTGGTTAGAGCCGCCGGACATCGATCTCTCAGCTATCCTCGATTCGTTCGAGTTTCGTCGTGGGTCCACCCGACTAACCAGCAATGCAAGCTGATCGCGAGCAAGCGCGATAGGTGTGGTTTGAGTGTTTGCCATCGGCGGAAGACAGCGATTGACACGGCACCGCGAATCTTAGACAACGCCAGTCCGACACCCCGAGAAAGATTCAGGAGCGTCACCCGATAAAAGTAAAACTCCTCGCCGTATTTCTTCTCAGCCTCCTCGCCGCGGCGAATGTATCCTACGGCGATGCGCTCTACGGCAGCGGTGTACTCACCGTCGACGATCCCACCTTCGTCAATCCCGGCGGCAGCACCGTCGGCACCGGGCGCCACTACTATGACATAGTGGAGCTAACCGTCCCCGTGAGCGGCACCTACATTTTCGAACTCGCTTCGCGGAACACCACCGGCACGCCCTCAAACGCGCTGGATACCTACTTCCGGATCTACGCGAATACCTTTGACCCTGCAGCCCCAGGCACGGGCATTGCAAGCAACAATGACTTCACCGGGATGCTGACGGTTCTTCCGGGGCCCTTCGCGTTCGCCGGGTTAACGAACCAGGCGACTGGTTTCACCGGTGCCCAGCCTGGCACGCGGGGAGCTGTGAACCTGACAGCCGGAAGAACCTATTTCTTCGTCGTCACGAGTTTCCGCGACACGAGCTTCGTCGGCACGGGAAGCACGGCGCAGCCGACCGGAAACTACTGGTATGGCATCAGCGGCCCAGGCCCGATCGTGCCGGAGCCGAGCACGGTGGCTCTTCTGGGCTTCGGGGTGGTGGCGGCTGGTGTCGGCGCCTGGCGCAAGCGCAGGACCGCCTAGTTCTTCCCGGCGAACGTTCGGCGTGCGTCCATATCGTTCGGCGTTTGATCAGCGCGTTATATCCTCAACTCGGACGAATTGTCGTCAATCGCTTGGCCTGGGATCCTTTACCAGCTTGAGGGCTATGCTCCCGTCGTTCTCTTTCCTGCGCTTGCATTGACCTAGCTGCTCCGAGCCGCTGCTCGTGAGCCGTTTGAGTTCGACTGAAATCCGACGCGATCGCCGGCACGAAGGGGCTAAACCTGCGGCTTCGTTTCGGCTTATTGGCGGCTGCCACCGTGCTGAAATCCGTGTGTAGCCGAATTGTGCACGTGACGACTTTCGAGATGCTCCACTAGCGGCGCGTAACCATCGAGACGACGTGGAAGTATGCCGACGGGTCGCGCGGCCGCGCTGTCTGAGGGCGGAGAGCGCGGCTCAGGCGCCGTTGCCGCCGGGGCTCCCCCGGAAGCGTGCTGCGAATCAGCGGCTTGGGGCGCCGCTGGGTAGAAGGTGCGCTAGCCGCTGCGGATCTTTCGGATCGACTCCCGGATCGCCTGCCGGTTGCCTTCCTCCGTTTCGGTCTTGAGCGTCGCCTCCAGCGGAGCGATCGCGCGCGCATCGCGCAGAAGACCGAGCCCACGAATGGCGCCCCAGCGCACGCGATGATATGGGTCCTTGAGCGCTTCCATTAAAGCCGGCACATCGCGTTGATCGCCGACATCACCTAGTCGCGACGCTGCTTCCGACGCGACAACACGGTCTTTGTCGTTCAGCAGGAGGTGCAAGCGTTCGCGCGCGTCTGGCGGTCGGAGGTTCGCGAGATAGCCGACGGCTTCCCAGCGTTCGTAGTCCGTTCCCTTCGCCAGAATTTCGACGACGGCCGGGAGCGCGCGTTGATCCCTGCGCCCGATCAGTGTGAGCACGGCGCCTTTATGGGCCGCGGGGTTGGGGTCGTTCAACTTCGCCGCGACGGCGTCGCTTACTCCAGGAAGTTTCGATTTAATGAGCGTCTCCTGCACGCTCCACCCGCTGCTGCCGCCGATGGCTTCTACGAGCGGTCGGATCGAGCGCGGATCGTTCAATTCGCCGAGCAGCTCCACGACGTGATGCCCGCCCTTCGACGCGCCGAGCGCCTCGATCAGCGCCGGCACGGCGGCGGGACCGATCTTCAAGACGGCACGGCGCGCCGCGGCGATCGCCTCTTCGAACCCCGGCACCGGGCTCATCACATCGCCGCCGACTGGCTCCAAGGGTTGACTGATGACGTTGATCAGCGCCGGGAGAGCTGGCTCCGCAGCGGGGCCGAGCTTCGCCAGCTGTTCGGCGGCTCGTCGCTGTCGTTCGTAGTCCCGCGGGGCCGAGAGGTCCTCGATCGCGCTGCGCACTCGGGCGTCGCTGTCAGGCTGCGCCAGCCCATGCGAGGCTGAACATAAAACGACAAGTGCAAGCAGCACCCGGAGCAGCGGGCGCCGCCCACTCCGCCAGGCAGTTACAACTACGATCCAGCGATCGCTATGATGAACGCGCGCTCGCCAGTCCAGGCCACTCCTGCTCGCGCTTGGTAAATGACAAGCGCAAGACCTCCCGCGGGATGCTTGGGAAGAATCCATAACTTCTCCATCCACGGCACGCGAGGCTATCTCGACGGCTTAAAGCCGGCAAGTCCACTGGAGAGTCGAATTCCCGCGTACCACGAAGAGCAGGACGAGCGACTCCGCTTTCCTTCCCATTCGCCGTTCCCCTGGTGCGTCCATATCGTTCTGCGTGTGTTCAGCGCTTCAGATCATCGACGTCAGGGGTTCGAGCACGAACCAACCGCATGGCCGGTCCGGTATCGTTCGGGACGGGGGCCGTCCAGCCTAGCCTCGATACGGGGTTTTTGAAACTTCAACACGGACCCCGGAATAACCAGGCACGCCACCGTAGGTCCGCTTTTCCAGCAGCATCTGCACGCTCTGCGCGTTTATTTCTTTGTGAATCCCAGGCCCAACGCAGATACCGCTAATGGGAAGCGGCGCGTCGCCCCAGCCAAGGCTTTGCAGGCCGTAGTAGGGGATGAGCATATTCCGCCCGGTTCGGAAAGCAGGTTTGACTGGGAGTGTCGGATCAGGAGTAAATATCAAACGCCACTCTTCCTCCTCTGCAAAGTCGGGGTTCTTGAACGTCGGAACGAAAAACTGAATTGCTTCGGCCGCGTGCTTCGCACGCTCCTCATTGTCGACACCGCCATCCCAACAATAATTTATAGCGGAGTCGATGATCCGCCGCTGCTGCTCGAGTGGGTAAAAGACCTTCCAGAGCCGCAGAAGGCCGCCACGGCAATCCGCACCCGTTAACCGGGAGAATTTTCGCTTGTCGAACTTAAGGCAAACACCAGATCCATTAGCGCCATAGCCTCGCCATTGGCTAAGCAAGTTATTCTTTTCGCAAAAGCAGCAGATATAAACACCATCTGCTACAGGCTGATCGAGCAACTCTTTAAGCCTCTCTAGATAGGGCTGGTGATCTGCCGGATCGGTGGCCATACGTTCGTCCAATTTCTGCCGGACGATACCCATTCCGTGTGTGAGTTCCTCGTTGTCATTAGAGAAACGAAGGTGCGTGAGCCAGAGATCGCCTGTGTCGACAATGCCCCGCAGACCACCGAGGTCCGTGTAATGAAAAAGTTCCGTGACGGTTTGCGATTCCAGTATCATCGACACGTCCGGCGCGTACGAACCGATCGAGTCGAGGAACCCCCTCAACCAGTTGAAGTCGCTCGGCGACCTGGCGGGCCGCGTTGCCTGGGTGCTTTCCACCGAGTCGCTCATGGTTTCATTAGTTTTTCTCCGTAAGTGCTAACGCCTGCAACTGTATCGTCGATGACCTTTGTTGGCTGGGTGCGTCTGTAGACATCTTGCTTAGTGTTTGAGATCGGGGCGATTTCGGCGAATTGGGCCAGGGCGGCTTGGAGGTCTTCTACAACGAAGTTCATGGGAATGGACGACGTGGACCCTAGCCCGAAGGGTGAGCTGCTGGGAAGCGGCGAATCAATTGATGCGGCGATGACTTCGGGGGCGGGCAGGTTCGCGCTGTCTTCGAGGGCTTCGTCTTTGAGCCAGACCTGAATTCGCCGGGAGCGAAGAATGAGACTTGGGCCGAGAGGCCGACGAGCTGGGGAGCGAGGAGTCAAGATGCCGGTGGGCAGGCGCAGAAGCGTGTGGACGTCGGCTTGCTTGAGCAACGCACGCGCGGATGGTTTGCCGTCCCGGGCCATGCAAGTTGGCAGCCCTCATGTTAATTGCGCTTCGCGCAGGCATTCGCCGGCGCCGCCTTCGAAGAGGACAATGGAGATCGCGGGAGCGGACGACATGGACGAGAAGCCCGAAGGGTGAGCAGCTGGGCAGATGCGAATCATTGTCGGACAGCACGACCGCGGCGCGGCCGTGCTGCTCGAGGATGGTGAAGATGTGCTGGAGGAAGTTCAGCTCTAATGCCGGTGAGGCTCGCACTTGCTCGGGCTCGCCCAGAACTGTCGCGATCGAAGAACAATGGTTGTTTCTTGTCGCGAACTTCATTCGCGCGTGTGCTGTTCCGAGTGTTGATGCGTTTCGAAAAGAAAATCAGCGAGAGTTTTCGCAGCATTGACCGCGAGGTTGGCATGACGCCTCTCCGGCTTGAACGTCCGCGCGTGCGCGTCGCTCATCTTGTTTCGCATCGCCGCGATTCCAGCAATGATGCTCGTTAGCCCGGACAGAATCTGGCGGAGAACGTTCGCGATCTCGGGATGAGCCGGGTCCAGTCTGAGTTGTTTTTGGACGCGACGATAGAGTCTTGGCAGGTCGCCGTCGTACGCCGGTGGCGGGGGATCGAAGCGCCGTTCCAGTTCAATGAGGACAGCTTCGACGAGTGACCTGGCATTTGTGATTGCGCCATCGTAGTCGTCGCGCGCCAGCTTCTCGTCGCATTTGGCGATCTGCTCGTCGACGAAGACGTGCGTCAGCTTTTCTGAGCCGGAGAATGGCGAAGTGAAATCTACAGACGCGCCACCGAGACCGCGAAGGCGGTAGAAGTCACCGTCCTTTACGATTTTGAGGCCGTCGAATTTTAGAAACTCGTTGATGTGGTCGACCGCAGGTTGCGGCTCGAAGCTGGTGCCGACGAACTCGCGCGGATCGAAGATGTGCGTGATGAACTTGGGGAAGGCGGCGGTTGCCAGGAGGGCAGTGATCTTTTCCTCGGCGTAGCGCCAGCGGGTCGGAAACTCTTTCCCATAAAAATCGTTTGCGCCGAACTCGTTGAAGAGTCGAACTAAATCCGGCCCGCTGCGGTAAGGCGCCAGCTTTGTGTCACCGGTCACGATCTGCGCCAGCTGGCGTATCGTGCGCGGCGAGATTTTCATCCGGCAAGTGCGGTCTCCGCCGCCGTTGCCGTTTCAATGATCGCGATTTCCTCCGGCGTCAGCCGAAATAAGCGATCAACGATCTGGTCGATCTGCGCTTCGAATTCGCCCACAGCAGCGGTCTGCCCCGACGTCATTGCGTGCTGACATGCTGCGCAAAGCTCCTCGAGTCTCGTTTTCTCTGAATCGGACGCGTTCGGAATTGGAAAGAGCTGCACATACTCCTTAAACCAGCGAGTAACACCCATGCCGCTAGTCTGCGCGATTAACCGGCAGTAAAAATGCACGACCCGGCTGTTCAGCAGTGAAACGAGCGCTCGTGCGCTCCAGCCACGCGGTGGCAGCATGTAATACGCCGTGTTCAACAGGTATATCCCGGCCTCGCAGAGCGCGAACCGCGGCCGATCGGTGAGCTCAATCCACACGATTTTGTCTCGTTCGAAGTCCTCGTAAAAGGAGCACGCGCGGAGATTCCACCAATGTTGTCCCTGCGCACCGCGGGCCTTGAACTCTGGCCCAAATGACTCCAGATGGGCCAGAATATCAGGGAACTCGCGGGGAACGTTCACGCCGTTCTTCGCGAGGATCAGCACCTTGTCGGGTGGTGGGTGGTAGAAGCGGTCCACATCTCTGCCGCGCAGCACCGGCTTGAGAATTCGCGCATTCGCAGCGTTCCGAGCCACCAGGGCTGCGCGTCCCGCTTCGCTCAGCACGAATGCGGCATTGGCCCCGGTTGCGATACCCAATCGAATTTTCGCGCCTAACGTCTGTAACGAACTTCCGCTCGCCTCAATTTTCCGCCGCAGCTGTTGCGTCTGCTCGTCTCCAAGCGTCCAGATGTCGCCCGCGAGGTTCTCTGCGGAAATTGCGAAGCCGCACGCCCGAACATGTTCATGGAGGTTTCGTGACGTGAGTGGCTGGAGAGCGAACCTGACGGTCGCGTTCGGCTCACGATCCGCCGTTTTCACGAACGTCACGATTGCTGCGTTGACAATTGCGGATGTGAAGACTTGCGATTTCTCAATGTTTACTAGTTCACGAATCGAAGACCTGCTGCCCAGCATTCGCCGTACTGGCGCGCCGTAATCGGCCTTTAAGTAGGAGTTCGATGTGATCAACACCGCAACGCCTCTTGGTTTCAGGCTTACGAGCGCCTGCTCGACGAAGTAGCAGTAGAGATCAGCGAAGGGATTGTAGACGGAGTAGGTTTTCAGCAACCGCTTTGTGTCCGGGGGGATTGCGTCATGGCTCACGTACGGCGGATTCTCGATCAAGATGTCAAAGCCTCCGGGCGTGTTAGCGGCGAACGTATCGCCGAGGTTCAGCCCGCCATCCAGCCCAGCAACGGACGTGTTAGCGACGAAGACTTCGCCGAAGTGAAGCTGCCAGAGAAATGTTGGTTTATCGTCGTCTTCGAACCATTGCTGAATCGCCTCCAGCGCTCGTTCGCGATCGACGACTTTAGCCTTCTTAGTTGCATCGAGCCCAGCGACAAGACGGTTCAACTCTTCAAGGGCAGCCAAAACTCGTCCGAAGTCAGCGTCGGCGAAATTGGAATTATTTCTGAGATGCGTGAGTTCGATCTGCGCGACTGCTCCAAGCGCGGCGTATAGTTCGTGGCGCGCATCGCGCTTTTCTGGCCGGCTGTGGGCGTCGTACAGCTTGCGCTTGGCCGCTACGAGGCGTGTGATCTCCGTCCGAAGTTGCGGATCGTTCGGTGGTGTCGTGCCGATGTTCACCGGCTCGCCGCGCAAGCGTTCGATGAGCGAATCGGCGCAGTAGAGCTTGTAATCGAGATTCGGGAGCGGTTCTGGCGTTTTCGCGTCGACGACGAGCGTGAGCCAGAAGCGGAGGCGGGCGATCTCGATGGCGCCAGCATCGAGATCGACGCCATGGAGGCAATCTTGAATGAGCGTCTTCTTTGCCTCGTGCGCGTCGAGCGTGAGATCGAGCGCGAGCTTGATTTGAAGCATCTCGTGCAGCAGACCGATGGGAAAAGCGCCGGAGCCGACAGCCGGATCGCAGATTTTCACGCGCTCGACGCGGCGCTCGATCTCGCCGGCGTGCTCGCGAATCCAACTTCGCGCGCCCGTTCTATCGCCGGGATCTTTTTCGATGACGAGGCGGTCGAGCTCCGGGTGTTCGCCCAGGTGCGTGCGCAGGTATTGCAGGAGCGCCTGCTGCGACATGTATCGGACGATCGCCTTGGGCGTGTAGTAGGCGCCCTTATCCTTGTTGTCTTCGAGCAGGTTCTCGAAGATGTGGCCGAGCATTTCGGGATCGATGCCGATCTCGTTCTCCTCGGGATCGTTCTCGTCGATCGTAAAGTTGTATTGGCCGAAGAACTCGAGGAGCTCGCGAAAGTAATCAGCCGGGAAATCGAGCGCGCGGGCGGCGGGGCACGTTTCCTCGAACAGGCCGCCATTCAGGTAGGGAATGCGGGTGCCGGTGGGCTCAAAGATATCGCGCGCGCGATCGGGATTGTTGAGCGCATCGAAAAAGAGCGGCGTGAGCCAGCGGGAGTGGAACCGATCACCTTCGCCTTTGCTCTCGGCGAGCTGGAAGTAATGGAGCATGAATTCGCGGTCGCCCTCGAGCCAATCCTTCGATTTGGCAGGACAGCCGAGCCAGCCTTTGCGCTGAAGGAAATGGAGAAAAACGATGCGGCCGAGGAGCCGCTTCACGAAATCGCGCACCGGCTTGCAGGCGCGGTCGAATTCCTTCTGCGAAGTGCGCGGGATTCTGACGGCAAAAATGCGCTCGGGCGCGTTGGTCTCACGGACGAGGTAATCCACGAACCGCTGATAATGCTTCTTGTAAGCGGCGAAGAACTCCTTGTTCAGCCGTTCGACCGAGAAGGCCTCTTCGACCTCCTTGAACGTGAGGCGTTCGCGGTTGGTCGCGAGTTCGCTAAGGCGCTGTGCGGCAGTGCGGCAGGGCTCCGCGGGTCCTAGGAGGAAAGTGAACCGCTTCGGCGCCGTCTCACGGGTGGAGATTTCCAGCGTCTCCAGATCGATTGAGCTTTCTCGCGCAGCGTAGGTGAGCCGGTACTCGGCGCGGCCGTCCTGAATGAAGAAGGCGAGCACCGCATGAGCGTTCGCCTGGTCGATCGAGCGGGCGACAAGCTCGCGCAATGCAACGCGGTTACGCGGAAGATCGACCGTAGAGGCAACTTGGATCTCGTAGACGGCGATGTGCTTTTCGGCGCCGGCATCATCGACAATTGTTGCCCTACCGATCTGTTGGCGGGCAGAAGCTATTTCGGACTCTCGTGCTGTCCGCAGCGGCACGTCGGCAGGCTGACTGAAGAACTCCACCTGCGGCAGTAGCTGCGGAAGGATTGTCTGCCATGTCGCCCTGCGGTAGGGCTGTTGAAGCTGCGTTTGCAGAAGGGCCGGAGTCATCGCGTATCAAGAGACCGGACGTGTGGGTAACGAAGAATCTCATTGTCACTCGTGACGACAGTCAGGTCGCGGAGCCGCGCGGTCGCGACGACAAAGCGATCCGCAGGATCTTCATGGAACGGGTCTGGTAGCGAGTTCGCCGCGCGGGCGATTTCCGCATCAATCGGGATGACTGTGATCAGGCTGCGCCGCAGCGCTGACTGCAGCCAAGTCTCGATTGAGGGATTTAGATCGAGTCGGCGCTTCCGCACCTTAAGCGTGACTTCCCAAATGCTGATGGCCGACAAGCCGAATGGAAGGACGCCAGGCGCCGCAACCAATGACAGCGTCGGTGGATTGAGCTCTTCAGGCCGGCCGACGATCCTCAGCCACGAGTTCGTATCAAGGAGATGTGTCGTCACGAAGCGCTTCCCATATCTCGAGCGGCTCATCTTCGTCCCAGCCGGGATGGAAGACGATGGTGCCCTTCATGCAGCCGAGAATGCCGGTGGAATTGGCCGGAGCTTCCGAAGCCGCGAGGTCAGCTTCGAGTACAGCCTTCAGTTCCGCTTTCTGCTCCGCCGACAGTTTCAGAATCTCGGTTTTGATTTCGGAAAGCGACATGCGGGGAAACTTATCACGCGTGGACTTCCGCGCGCAACGCCGTGGCGGCGAGCGCGAAAGACTCCGACAGAATGATCTTCGGCTCGAAGCCGCTGAAATCTGCAGGCGAACCGGGTTCGTCGGGCTCCGAGTCTTCGACCTCCAACGGATATGCGCGAACGATGGCGAGGACACTGTCGAGGTACGCAGCGGTAGTGACACGTGTCCCGCTTGTCTTCGGCTTCGAGACCGACTTCTGCAGCGCATTCAGCTTGCGGGGCAGATCCTGGAACTTCGCAAGCTTGATTGCGTTTTGCGCTGCGGTCAGAAGCGCCTTTTCCGCAGCGGAGACGTGCGGCATTCCGCAAGCGGCGGCGAGGAGTCGAATCGCCTTCTGCTCGTTCGGGCCGAGGGTGTGATCGACGGCGCGCTCGCGCACGGCGTCGGCTTCGAGCTTCGCGCGGAAGTCGGCGACGGCGGCGCGGACTTGATCGTGGTGGGCATCGTGCAGCGGGGCCGGTTTTTCTGCAACTTCGGCGCGGAAGGCGCGCGCCATCTCGACGAAGCCGATCTCTTCCAAGGCTGGTTCAGTGGCGCGGTAGAAGGCGTCGCGCCGTTCATTGCGGACGAAGGCGAGCGATCCACCAGCCTGTACGGGATCGACGCGACCGCAGCGGGCTCGCAACGGCATTGAGCGGATACGACGGAACTCGTCCGGATGTGCGTCTTTGAAATCGCGCAGGAAGCTGAGAAACGCGAGACGTTCATCGCGCTGCTCTTCCAAGCCTTTCTCGAAAAGCCCGAATGTCTCCGGGTCTTCATCCGGCGAGTAGATGCCGCTGTCTTCGCCCAGCGCGGTGTGGAACGCGAAGAGCTTGAGCTTCGCTTTACGCTCCAGCTCAATGTCGGAGTTCACCTGGCTCGTCGGGTAGAAGTTGTAGATGTAGATCTTCTCCGCGGTCGTGCCGATGCGGTTCACGCGGCCGATGCGTTGCATCAGGCGGGTGGAGTTCCACGGCGTGTCGTAGTTCACGACCACATGCGCACGGTGCAGATTGACGCCTTCGGCGAGCACCTCGGTCGAGATGAGAACCCGATAGTCATCCTTCCGCTCTGCATCGTGCGGCACATTCGCATCGAAGTTCGCCCGCACGACCGGCATGACCGCTTTGCGGTTGTGCGAATCAACGATCAGAACCGGGCCGAAGCCGTTCGAGTCTAGCTGCTGAGCGAGGTAGGTCGTGGTGTCGCGCGCTTCGGAGAAGATGACGAGCTTTCCGGTCTCGTTCGTTTTGGCGTTGAGCAGGTCTGAGGGCAACCGCGCGAGGAACTCATCGATCTTCGGATCGTGCTCCACGGCCTTCCACCGCGTCACCAGCTCATCGAGAACGTCGGCATCGTGGAGGAGGCCCTGGAGGAACTCGGGGCGGAAGTCACCTGGCGTTGCGATTGTGATGGTTGGGTCGGTGCCCTGAGCTTCGCGAATCACGTCGATCAGCTCATCCTCGCGACCTTCGAGGATGTACTCGGAGACGTTGAGGTTCGGCGCGATGTAGATGTTGCCTTTCTCGAACATCGTCACCATCGCCTGTGTCGCATCGCGAAAGCGTTCGACGCTGTTGGTGAAGGCAACGAAACTCGAATCGAGGCGTTTCACGAGGAGCGTCTTCATGATCCAGGCGAGCTGCTGGGCGATGAATTCCGGCCGCTCGTACTTCTCCCTGAGCTTCGGATTCGAGAGGAACGCGATGGCGCGATATCGATTGTAGGTGAGACCGCCCGCTTCTGGTGCGGAGAGCAACTGGACGGTCGTCTCGTAAAGCTGGTCGAGCTCGGCGTCTAGCTTGTAGTAGATCGGGCGGGGCTTTTCGACCTTCGGGAAAATGATGCCCTGCGCGTCCAAATCGGCTTTGTAGCGTTTGTCTGCCACAAGGTCGGTGCGCGTGCGGCGTACGGTCAGCGGCGCTACAACCTTTTCTCGGATTTGCTCGTAGATGCGGCTGATGACGGCGTGCGACTCTGCGTGGTCATCCAATTTTCGTGCGGCATCATACTCCTTGATTCGCTGGGCGAAGAAGTGCTGCAGGTTCCCGAGCACAGTCGAATCCTTCCCGTCCTGGAACAGGAACACCAGGTTCCGGATATCGGCCGGGCGGTTATTCAGCGGCGTAGCCGAAACGAGAATGACGCGTTTTTCGGTGAACTCTCCGTTGGGCAGACGATGTCGCGTGCGTGTCTTGCAAAGCTTCTGGAGCAGGTCATAGCCGCCAGCAGTGTCGTTTCGGAACTTGTGTGCTTCGTCGACTATCACGAGGTCGTACCGCTCGGCGTCAGATGGCTTGATCTTGTGCAGGCTGCCGTTTGTAAGAACGCGGGCGGCGTCATCAATCCCGAAGAGCTCCAGAGCGCTCTTCCAGTTGTCTTTCATCGCCGGGGGAACAACGACAAGAATGCGCGAGCGGTGATTCGGGAACCCGTTGTGGTAGTAAAACTTCTTCGCGATGCGCGCGGCGACGATCGTCTTCCCGAGCCCGACGACGTCAGCGAGGAAGAATCCGCGGTGTTTCTCGAGCTTCAGCCACCCTTCAGTGACGGCGTCGCTCTGATAGCTAAGGTTTTTGACGCCTTTCGGCAGGTCGCTTTCGGCGTTCGGATCGTAGTCGGTCGCGGGACCGAAGTATTCGAGCAGGAACTTCATATAGAGCTCGAACGGAGTGATGTCGGTGCGCAAATAGCTGGAACCAACCACACCGCGAAATGCTTCGGGAAGCACTTCGATGCTCTCGCCCCAGAGCTTCTCGAACTCGTCGCCGGCAAACTTCACATCCGTGAAGTCGTGAAGAAGCACATTGAACTCATAGTTGTGCTGCGCGTCCTCCGTTCCGAGGCCCGCCGCGGTAAGATTCGATGAACCCGTAATAACGGCGCCAGGTTTGTGCTCATTGAAGCCCTTCGGGAGAAAGATGTAGATCTTCGCATGAAGGCGCTTTGTCGGGTGGGCGCGGATCTGAACGCGCTTCGAGGAAATATCGCGTAGGAACTGGCGAATGCCGTCCTCCACGTCCTTTCGATATGGGGCCTTTTCGATATCGCGCTCTAGCGCCTTCTTTACTTCGCCAAGCGTTTTGTCCGTATCCGCCAGATGCAAAAGACCTTTGCTGTGGCTTCGCGCAAGAAGCGCATCGACATCGATCCCGACCAAAATGCGAATCTGCGAAACGTTCTTTAGATGCGGGATGAGCGCGAAGTATCCGGACGAGCGGAGATAGCCGACGAGCGCATCGAAGCGCTCGATGTCGGGGTTGTGAGCGAAGACTCCTGCAAACTTCTTGAGCAGCGTGTTCTCGCCGTCATTGGTGAAAAAGCGGGTCGACATCGGCGTCGCTGTTTTATTCAGCTGACCGGAGAAACACTACCTCAATCGATCGTCGGAAGTTTAGCTGGCACGAAACTCGCAGCAGGACGCGTATGCCAAATCCGCAGCTCGAACAATTTAGCAATGAGCTCTTCACGAAGGCTGGGCTTACCATCCTTCTCTGCGGAATTGGTGGTCTGCTGCTGCGTGAACTCGTTCAATGGCTCGAACGCAAGGCGACGCGGATGGGCAAAGCGAGGCAGGCTGCGCGGAAGGCCCGTCAGGCAGCGGCTGCAACAATCGCCATCGATTCTCAGGTGCCGCCACACTGCCCGGCATGCAACGCGACCATGGTGAAGCGGAAAGCTCGTCGCGGCGCTAACGCCGGCGCCGAGTTCTGGGGTTGCTCCGGCTATGCAATCTGTCGCGGGACGCGGCCTCTCTAGCGCGCTTCTTCAACACCTTCCATTCGCCTTAGCCGTCGAAGCTGGCGTGAAGCCGGTGGTGTCGCGGCTGCGATTACGAATGACGAATCAAGAAGGCAGAAGCGGCCACGCTCCTCCCGGGTCGCGCCGACGAGATCGTGGTTGCCGATGGCGGTGAGCCGGCTCGTCCTCGCGTGTAACAATCCTTTTACATTTCTCCGGACAATTCGCCGCGACGCGCGGGGATGCTGCGGTATCATCTTTTTCTCAGAACCCGGAAAAACTATGAACCGCATTTCCCCTCAGCACGTCACGCGCGCATTCGTTGCCCGCGCCCTTACTTTTCTCCTGCTCGGCGCAATAAGCGTCACGGCCAGCGCCCAGGCACTGCCGCCAATGTTCGAAGCACCGTGGCGCGGCTTCGATACCGGCGCTTTCCCGGACGGCTTTGCCCCTGCCTCGATCGCAAGCGGCGATCTCGACGGCGACGGCGATCGTGACGTGGTGGTGGGCTACGCTTTCTTCGCCGGCGCCGGCATCGGCATGCTGAAGAATCGCGGCGACGGCACCTACGAGCTGCCGGTGCGCTATACGATCGATTACAATCGCGCCGTCGAGCAGGTGGCGCTCGCCGACATCGATGGCGATGGCGATCTGGATGTGATCGGCGCCGTCACGAACTTCGTCTCGGCCGAGAGCACCGTCAGCGTCTGGCGGAACCAGGGCGACGGCACGTTCGCGCCGCGGCAGAATTTCGCGACCGGTGCGGGGCCGACCGACGTGCTCGTGGCCGATTTCACGAGCGACGGATTTCCGGACATCGTCACCGCGAACAGCGATGGCAACTCGGTTTCCATCCTGCGCCACAATGGCCTCGCAGGCCCATCGGCGAGCTTTCTCGCGCCGGTGCATTTCGCCGCGAGCCCGAACACGGAGCGGGTCGCAGCAGCCGACCTGAATGGCGACGGCAAACTCGATCTCGCGGCTGGTGGTTACGACTACCTCTCGCCGTCGGGCGGCGGCCTGACTTATCACACGGGCGTCCAAAGCATCCTGATCAATGACGGCGCCGGCGCGTTCACGAAGGTCGGCGAATATCTGCCGACTCCGCCGCCGAACCGCGCGGGCGGCACGCTCGTGGCGCTCGTCGATCTCGACAATGACGGCGACGCGGACCTGATCGGCGCGGGTGCCGACAACGAAGGCTCGGTGGATTTCGGCATCATCGCCGTTCGTCGGAATAACGGCGCGGGAGCGTTCGGCGCGGTCGAGCATCACCGGCTGCCGAATTTTGTCTTCGTGCCCGTCGCGCCGCAGACGCTCGACGTAAACGGCGACGGCTGGCGCGACATTGTGGTCGCGACGCCGAGCGGCCGCGCGAATGACGGCTACGTGGTGCTGTTGAACAACGGCGCGGGCGCGTTGCAGCAGCCGGCGACGTTTTATCCGGCGTCGCAACAGACACGCGCGCTGACACTCTCCGACGCGGATCTCGACGGCGACCTCGATGTTGTCACCGTCGCGCAATCGTCCGCCGCCGTGACCGTCCACAAGAATCCGGGCAACGCGGTCTTTGCCCGTCCGCCGTCATACCCGATCGGCAGCTTCACGGAGGCGCAGGAGTTTGCCGACATCGACAACGATGGCGACCTCGATATCGTGACGAACGACGACGCGGTGCGCATCCTGAAGAACAACGGCGACGGCACCTTCGCGCCGTTCACGACGTTCGCTCCGCCGCACAATTATGCGGACATGAAGCTGCGCGACCTGAACGGCGACGGCTTCGTCGATCTCCTGCTCGGGCCCGACGCCGAGTCCCCGCCTTATCATTTCGCCACCGCGCTCAACAACGGCAACGGCAGCTTCGCGCCGGGCGTGGTGCGGCCGGTGGGCTCCTGCGGCGAAGGGAGCATCGATGCGTTCGATCTCGATAACGACGGCGACCTCGATGTTGTCCTGACCGAGGAGCAAGGCTGCGTCAGCGGCCCGCCACCGCGGCTCTTCGTGTTCCGCAACGACGGCAGCCAGACGTTCTTCGCTCTCCCACCGATCTTCCCGCCGGGTTTCGCGGTCGGCATCGGCGGCGCTGATGTGAACAACGACGGCAAGACGGACCTGATCACCAGTCTCGGACAAGGCGTGGGCGTGTATCTCGGGCGTGGCGATCTGACGTTCGACGGGCCGGTCATCAGCTCGACGCGGCCGTATAAGTTCAAAGTCGCCGACCTGAATGGCGACGGAAAGACGGACGTCGCGATGATCACCCTGCAGGATTCATTTGGCACGGTTGACATCGCGACCGCGCTCGGGAACGGCAACGGCACCTTCCAGACCGCGCGCCAGCAACCCGGCTCGAGCGTGCTCGAATCAGCCTACCGGATCAGCGACGACATCGACCTCGGCGAGATGAACGGCGACGGCAAACTCGACGTGCTCGTCACGAACTACGCATCGAACGACGTCTCGGTTTTCCTCAATGCGGGTGACGGTGCGCTGCTCCCGCAGCAGCGTTACGGCGTCGGCTACGCGCCGCGCTTCTCGTCGGTCGCTGACTTCACGCGCGACGGCTTGCCGGATATCGCCTCATCGATCGCGCTGCCGCCGGTCGGATTTTTTGATACGGTGGCATTACTTCGCGGTCAGGCGACGAGCGGCACTCCGCTGCAATTAACGGCTGCCGTCTCGCGCAAGGCGCACGGCAGCGCCGGCACCTTCGACATCGATCTGCCGCTCACCGGCGAACCGGGTGTCGAGTGCCGAAGCACGGGCGGCTCGCACACGTTGGTCTTCACGTTTAATATTCCCGTCACGAATGGAGTCGCGGAGGTCTCCGACGGCTCAGGCATTGTCTCGGCCAATCCGGTTTTTTCCGGGAGCACGATGACCGTGAACCTGGCCGGAGTGTCAGACGTGCAAACGATTACCGTCACACTCAGCAACGTGACAGGCGCTGGCGGCGCTGTCTTGCCGACGACCGCAGTGCGAATGCACGTCCTTGCTGGCGATACGACCGCAAATCGAACGGTCAATTCTTCTGACCTCGCGCAGACAAAGGCGCAATCCGGCCAGACGATCACCGCGCAGAACTTCCGGGCCGATGTCGCGACGAACGGTAGCCTCACCAGTTCCGACGTTTCGCTCGTGAAAGCCCACTCCGGCAATACACTTTCGGGCGTAAGCGGGCGTTGATCTTGTCTCGTTAAGCAGAAGTCTCTCGCGCGCCTGTTCTTTGTCATCAGCCTCGTCGCAGTCGATGGAACGTCGGCGACCTGGTGGCGACCCAGCAGCTATGGCGCGAGGGAGGCGACGAGTCGTGTAAACCGCGGCTCGTCGCGCAGGGAATCCCAGGCGTCGTGCAGCCGTAGCGAGCCGTAATCGACGCCGCCGGCCAAGCGGGCGCTTTCCTCCAGCAGATCCAGCGCCCGCTCTGTGTCGCCTGTCAGCGCGTAGATCGCCGCGCGGTCGGTCAGCATCCGGGCGCCGCCCGGCGCATCATCTTTCACCGTCACCATTTTCGCAGCCTGCTCCGCATGACGTTGTGCGGGTTCCGCTTCACCGAGCCGGGCCTCGATGTAGGAAAGCGCCATGAGCGGGAAACCATTCCGCGGTTGTGCATCGGCCAGCTCTGCTGCTGCCGCGCGCGCCTTCTCCAGGAACCGCTGCGCCTGCTGATCGTCGCCGAGGCCGCGCGCGACGAGGCCTTCGTAGTATTCCCGCGGCATCGCCATGAAAACTGTGCGCAGATAACGCTGCGAAGAGGTCCCGAGCGCTTGACGCGCCGCCAGGTAGTCCCGGTCGGCAAGCGCAAGTTCAACCTGCGGCAGCTGCAACAGCTCTGCCGCTGCCGATGACGCCCGGTCGCTCTTGAGAAGATCCCGGAGCACGCGCGTGGCCGCTCGCGACGACACCTCGATCTCCGCGCGCGCCTGGTGGAACAGGAACTCGTCGCGATTCGACGCGATCAGCGAATCCACGAGCTGCGCCGCATCGCTATATTGGCGCATCACGCGGTAGTTGTGCACCAGCTCTAACAGCATGAATGAATCCAGCGGGTCCAGTGCCGCCGTTTGCTGGAAGTATTTCACTGACTGTTCCCACTCGCCTTGTCGCCGTTTGATCAAAGCCGTGAAATACGGAATGCTCGCATCGTTCGGCAAACTGCGACGGGCGATCGCCAGCCGATCGAGTGCAGAGTTATAGTCGCGCAACCCCCAATACAAATAGATCGCCTGCGCCAGCTGCACCTCGCCGGAATCCGGCGCCAGCTCCTGCGCCGCGGAGAGGGCCCGCCGGCCGAGCTCCAGCCGTTCCGGCGAGTTGTCGAGGTTCAGGACATGCATGCGCAAATGGACGCGCGAGAGCAGGCACCACGCGGCGACGAAACGTGGATCCCGCACCACGGCCTCATTCAACAACGTCACCTGCTCGCTCCCGATGTCGCGCTTCATGCCGCGGTCGCGCTGCTGCGCGCGGAGGTATAGGTCGTACGCGACGAGGTCGCGCGTTGGCTGCAGGTGCGCCGGCGCGCGTGCGGAGGGCGAAAACTTTACGCGCAGTTGCGATGCGATTTTGTCGGCGATCTCCTCCTGCAGTGCGAAAACGTCGGCCAGCTGGCGGTCGTAGCGTTCCGCCCAGACCTGCGCGTTCGACCGCGCGTCGCTCAGCTTTGCCGTGATGCGAACGTCGTTGCCTTCGCGCTGCACGCTGCCCTGCAGGACGTATGCGACCTGCAGCTGCCGGCTGATATCGCGCAGATCGCGCGGAGCGGCGGTGGAATAGTAGCGCACCGTGTTCGGGTTGATCACCTTCAGCTCGGCGATTTTCGCCAGATCGGTCAGGATCGCCTCCTGCACGCCGACGGCGAAAAACGCATTCTCCGGCGCACTACTGAGGTTCTCGAAAGGCAAAACTGCGATGCCTTTGTCGTCGAGCGGGAATTCAAACTGAGAGGCGCCGGCCGGAGCGTCGACCTGGCGCAACGACAGCCAACCCGCCACAGCTAACCCGATCAGCAGAGCAGCCGCCGCCGCCGCGAAGACGGTGCGTCGCCGCGACGCGAGCGCTGGCGGTGTCCGCCTCGTGATTGCCGCGAGATCACCCACTGCGGCAGGTTCACTCTCGCGCAAATACTTCTGCACGTCATCGGCGAAAGCAGCTACAGACGTGTAGCGATTCTCCGGCGCCTTTTGCATCGCCCGCAGCACGATTGCGTCGAGCGGCCCGGCAATCTCGGACGCGGTTTGGGAGTCCAATGCCGCCACGCTCGGCGGCGCGATTGAATCTTCGCAGATCACCCTCGCCACCTCCTGCGACGACGGCGACTTGCTGCTGAAGCGGTGCGCCGGCCGGCCCGCCAACAGCTCGAACAACAGCGCACCGAGAGCGTAGGTGTCGCTCGCCGCCGTCACCGGTTCGCCGCGAGCCTGTTCCGGCGATGCGCAGACGGGACTCAGCAGCTGCGCGCCTTTCGCGGTAATGTCGATGGTCGGCCCCTGCTCGCTGAGCAGCTTCGCGATTCCGAAGTCCAGCAGCTTCGGCTCGCCGTCCTCGTCGACGACGATATTACCGGGCTTCAAATCGCGATGAACAATCCCGCTCCGGTGCGCTTTCTCGACCGCGCTGCAAATCTTCAGGAACAGCGCCAGCCGCTCGTGAAGCGACAAGTGACGCTCCCGCACAAAACGTGTCACCGCTCTGCCCTGCACATACTCCATGACGAAGTAGGGCAGGCCGTCTTCCGTTGCGCCGGCATCCAGCAGCCGCGCGATATGCGCGTGATCGAGCCGCGCGAGAATGCGCCGTTCGGAATTGAAGCGCGCCAGCACCTCATCTGTGTCGGTGCCGCGTTTCAGCAGCTTGATCGCGACCTGCTTCTCGAAGACACCATCTGCACGCGCAGCGAGATACACCGACCCCATGCCGCCGCGCCCGATCTCGCGCACCAGCGTGTATGCACCGAGGCGCCGGCCGACGGCTGAGGCATCTTCCGTCCGCAAAGTGCGGCTGGCATTCTGCGCACACTCTTCAAAGGCATCGGCTGACTGCAGCGCGTCCGCTTCTGCGAGCAGCGACTCCGTTTCGCGCAGCAATTCCGTGTCGTCACCGCAGCGCTGCCGTAGAAACGCGGAGCGGTCCCCGCCCGGCGCTCGCTCGAGCGCCTCTGTGACGATGCACTTCAGCTGCAGCCACTTCTCCGGATCGACGCCCGCGCCGCGCAGCTGTGTGATCGATGATCGCATGCGCGGCAGCGCTACTGCGTCGCGAGCTCGCGGCGCAGCCACATTTTCGCGAACGTCCACTCACGCTTTACGGTGGCGGGCGAAATCTCGAGCAGATCAGCGACCTCTTCGATCGTGAGCCCGCCGAAGAACCGCAGCTCGACGATCTGCGCCTGCCGCGAATCGAGCGATTCGAGCGCTTCAAGTACTTCGTGCAACACCGTCACGTCGATGTTGCGGCTTTCGTAAAACTCCAGCGTCAGCGCGAGTGGATCGCCACCACCACGTTTGAGGCGGCGGCGGGCGACGCCGTGGTTGATCAACGTCTGGCGCATGACGTGGGCAAAGAATGCCACGACGTGCTGTGGATTTTGCCACTCGATGTCAGGGCTCCGCAGCCGCAGAAACGCCTCATGCACGAGCGCCGTCGGCTGCAGTGTGTGCGAAATGCGTTCGCCGCGAAGGTATTCCGCCGCCAGGCGGCGAAGCTCGCGATACACCTCCGGCAGGATCTCGCCGAGCGGTCGTGCTGCTTCGAGCGCGGGGAGCGGCTGCGGCAGGCTGAGCGTCGCGGTGCGCATCAGCCGCACATTCTACAACAAATGTGTCGAAAACGTCCAGCTGCCGCGCAACGAGACGCGGATGAAAAAACTGTGAGCCGGTTTTCGCGGCGGCGCTGCCTTACGGCGCATGGAACCAATCGGCAGCTACTGCGTAATGGCGTTCGCGCGGCCCTCCCTCGCGCGCGCTGGCGATCCGGGGGGAGGGCAGCGCAGCAGCGAAGGGTCGCATCCGCTGCCTGTCGCGACTCAATGGGATGTGCACGCGCGGCTCGCGGCGCTGCCCTCGTGGGTGACCGGCAGATTGCACGAGAATTTGTCGGTGAGGGTGCTCGCGCTCCGTGCTGGCGTTTGCCCGCGCCACTTCAGCCGGTTGTTCAAGCAAACCTTTGCCACGACACCCGCCGAATTTGTGGAGCAGCTGCGCATCGAGGAGGCGGAGACACGCCTCACGACGCAGAAGGCGACCATCGATCAGATCGCGGCTGCGGTAGGGTTCAGGAGCACCGATGTCTTCCGACGGGCGTTTCGCCGGCGGCGAGGACTGACGCCAGCACAATTTCGGAAACGCCGCGGCGCGACTTGAGCGAGGCGCGATTTTAGCGCGCCCCGGCCACGCCCCCGCGTCCAGCTGGCAGTGTCGTTCCGGCACGGCTCTTCACCACGCCCATGTCCGACGCATTGATGCTGCCGTTCGCGGTCACATCAGTGCGGAAATTCGCCGCGGTTACCGGCTGGCCGGATTGCACTTTTGCATCGCCGATATCGGACGCGCTGACGGCACCATTCCCGGTAGTGTCGCCCAGGAGTACCCCGATGCGGACGCTGACATCCCCGGTGCCGGTGCCGTCATTGACGCCAGACAGTGTGACCGTCAAACGCTGTGCATCGGCGACCCCGCTGAGGTTGACGATTACCTGACTGCCGTCGCCTCCGGGCTGAGTGCCCACGGCCGATGAAGTCACGTTACCTGTCCCGGATGTCACGGCCGCGGTTTGGACCGTGACCGCGCTTGGGAAGAAGAACACGAGCTGAAGCTCCATGCCCGGACCGCCGCTACGGCACTCAACGCCTGCGGCGCCGGTCAGCGGCAGATCGATATCGTAGTCGCCTGCGCCCCCATGTGTTTTCCGCGAGACGACACGCTGCGGCACCGGCGCGGGCGGCGTCGCACTATATCCAGTGACGCGCAACTCCTGCGGCCCCTCCTCGAGCGCGAAGTAATAATTCTGGCCGTCCTCGCGGTAGAAGCTCGCGTGCGAGGCAGGGATCGTGACGCCGAGCGCTGAGGTGTAGTTCGGCGAGGGGGTGTAATTCCAAAGCACGAACTCCGCACTCGGCGGCGTGGTCAGGACGAGCCAGTAGGCGGTGTTCGCCTGCAGCACGTACGGGGAGTTGGCGGACGCCTTGGTGATGAGGGTCTCACCGCCATGGATCAACGTGAAGTCGGTGAAGAGCGGCGTCCCCACCGTGCCATCAGCATTCCGGCTATAAACGGCGAACGTCTGGCCCGGAGGGAAGACATAGCCGCCGGTAAACCATTGATGAAATTCGACGGTCGAGATCGTGATCGGGGTTTCGCCGATCTGAATCGCGCCACCGACCTGCTGACCGCCCTGCGCCGTGTTGAAATTGGCGGGGCCGAGATTGTCGAGAACCGTCTCCGCGCGCGTCGTGTTGCAGAACGCGAGCAGCAGAACTGCAGACGCGGAGAGTGAGAGATGTTTCAGGCAGAATGCGATCTTCATGCGTGTGGTTGTTTGTTGCTTGTGGTGTTGGACGTTGTGATCTGAGTCAGTTAGTTCCCGGGCAGCGCGGCGCCGGACTGCGACTTCACGAGTCCGATGTCGCTCGCGTTGACCGAGCCGTTCGGCGTCACGTCGGCGCGGAAGTTCTCCGCCGTCACCGCCTGCCCGGCAGCCGACTTCGTCGCGGCGACGTCGGACGCGTTAACGATGCCGTTGCCGGTGACGTCGCCCACGAGGGTCGAGAATGGCACGTCCACGTCGCCGGCGCGGAGGCCGTCGTTCACGTTGTTCAGCCGAACGCGGAGCGTCTGCGCGTTCGCGACGCCGGTGAGGTTTACCGTCACCTTCGAGCCATTGACCGCTACGTTGCTGACGGTGCCGGTGCCGCTGGCGAGCGCTGCGCCTCCGGCTGTGACTGGTGTGGCGAACGAGACAACGATCTGGTGCGCGCCGCTCGCGCCGCCGCTGCGCGGTTCGATCCCGGGTGTGCCGGTGATCGGCAGCTGCACGTCATAGGCGGTGTCGCCGTGCATCTTCCGCGATGCCGCACCGGCCGCGACGGGCGCGGTCAGCGGCGTGCGGGAGGGGAGGGTGAACGCATATAGATATGAGTATTCGTTCTGCGTCGCGTACGTGGCGATCGTGGTGCCGGTGTAGAAGACATTGCCGTCGGGCGAGAAGACCGGACCACCAGTCGGGATCACGGTGCCGCCGTTTTCCGCCGGAAAATCTTCGCGCCACTCGAGGTGCCCCGTCGTCGCCAGAATGAACAGATTACCCGGCGAGCCGGGGTTAGGCGTCCGCACCACGAGATAGCGGTCGAGCGGGTCGGGCGTCGGCGCGCCGATTAGCGGAATGCCCACATCGGCCGACCAGAGCGCCTGCAGCGTCTGCGCGTCGAAAGCCGTGATGCCGTTCACGCTCGTGTAGAGCTTCGATGTATCCGGGCTGAAGCCGCGCATGCCGAGCGTGCCATCTCGCGACATATGGAGATCGCCGTTCGTCTCGAACACGCGCGAGAACCACACGCCCATCAGCCGATCGACATAGATGCGGCCGTTCGGCCCGATCAGCGGCTGGAATTCGTTCTCGGCTTCGCGCTGCCACCGCAGCTGCCCGTCGGTCATGCGAAACGCCATCAGCCATTCACCGGCGGCTCCGGAGATGCGGTGGTTGATGTACGCCTGGCCGTCGCTGAAGACGATTTCGTGTCCGCGCGGGCGGCGGTCGGAGATCTGGGGGTTCGCCCACCGCAGCTGACCTTCAGGTGTTACCGAGAAGAAGCCGTAGTTCTGGTTCTGCACCGTCCCGTAGATGTTTCCGTCCGGGCCGACGTTGGGGCCAGAGATCGTCCAGTTCAGCCCCGGGAAATCCCACTTGTGCGTGCCGTCCGGATTCGTCGCGCGCAGAATTCCGTCTGCCATCGTGTAGAGCGTGCCGTCTGCGCCGCGGGCGAGGCGGGAGCCTTGGAAGCCCGATTTCGTCGCCCAGAGCAGACCGCCGTCTGGCGTGAGGGCGTAGAGGTTTCCGTTGTCGTCCATCATGTAAATCGTGCCGTCCGGCGCGACGACAGGCGGCGTGCTGATCAACGCGCTATCCGCCTGGAAGCGCCACATCGCCTGCCCTCCGGGCGAGGTGCGTTGCGTCACCGCGAGCTGTTGCGGTGCGCTGGAGCCATTGCTCGTCACCACCTCCACCGGGTGACTCCCCGGCGTGAGCGCCTCCGGCACGTACGCGTGGATCCGCCTGTTGCTCCAATGGGTGACGATGGCCCGCACCCCGCCGATACGCACTTCGCTGCTGCCTTGTGCGCTGCCGAAATTGACGCCGAACAGCCGCAGCCGTCCACTGCGCGGCAACGTCGCATCCGAGATGCTGCTGAGCTGCGGCGCGCCGGTCAGCGTGCCGTAGAGAATGAAGGCGACATCGGCGTTATCTGGCGTAGTCCAGCTGCCGCCGGCGAGCCGGTTCCGCAGCTGCGCCGGGGAGAACATCAGGTTGTTCGAGTTGGAGGTGTTCCACGACCACTTGAGGTCCGACACCGTCTGCACCGACACGAAGTGCTTCCCGCTCGCGCTGAACGGCACCGGCAGCGAAATGCCCATGGCGAAGCCGCCATTGTTGCCGCTCACCGTGATCGCGCTGGCGGCGATCTGCTGCTCGTATTGCAACGCGCCCGGAGTGCCGTTCTGCCACTCATAAAAGCGCACGTAGACGCTCTGCAGATTCATCGGCGGGCTGTTGAAGTAGTAAAGGTGCGACCCTTCCGCGCGAATTGCATCGACGGTGCCGGTAACGTCGAAATCGTCAGCGATTTCGGTGTCGGTCTCGTTATCTGTCGTCTTCGAGCTGCTGCTGATCTGGCTCTGGTGGTCGAAGTATTGTGTCCAGATCGGCTGCTGCGCGTCCGCGACGGTGGTGAGGAGAAACGTGGCGCACGCGCAGAGCAGCGCTGCGCGTTTGTTGCTGCGTGATGTCCGTTTCATAGGGGTGTTTCATGATCGCAACCCCCTAAATGCCCGACAATTTGAAACTTCCGACTTATACGGACTTTCTGCAGCTCCCGCACGCGGGACCGGCGGCTGGTGCGCTTCGTCAGGTCCGCTGATCCAACGGAAGCTCCTCGCCGCCTAGGACGGCAAGCAACCGAAGAGTCGTCAGCCGGTCTGTGCGCTGCCCAACCGAACGTTCGCGATCTCCTCGAGCAGCTGACGCGAAGCCCGGCAGCGGCCTGCGAAGCGGTCGGTGTGATCCTTCTGCATCGCCGCCGCAAAGTTATCGCGGTAGCGGTGGTACTCGTCGATCGACGCACACCGATACTGCAGGACATATGTTCCTTCAGCGGGCGTCGGCATCTACCACTTTGCGGATGCGACATTCCGAAAAGCAGCCGGTCCCGACGACATCCGGCACATGCACGCGCCGCATCCAATCAAGCCACTGCTGCTCGAGCGCCCGATCGATTGTCAGCGTCACGCTAGAGATAATCATCCGCGACTTCCCACCCACGCAGCTGTATCAGGATCGCGCCCCACTGTCATGCGCGCGATCGGCGATCGCGCGGCGGCGTCACAGGGTGAACGCCGGCCACGTCGCCCGATCAACAGTCTTGCCGCAGCGGCACCCGGTCTCATAGAGTGCGGCCGAAGGAGTTACAATCATGAAGCTGGTGATGGCTGCTTTGGCGGGTGCGGTTGCGATGTTCCTGTGGGAATTCGCGTCGCACATGTTCACTCCGCTCGGAGAGGCGGGGATCGCTTATCTCCCGAGCGAGGAAGCCGTCTCGGCGTCGCTCCAGTCCGGGATTGGCGGCAAGGCCGGGATGTACTTCTTTCCCACCGCCGGCCTCACCGCTGAGTCGTCGCGCGAAGAAAAACAGAAGGCCATGGAGCGGATTCACGAGGAGATGAAGACGAAACCGTCCGGGCTTTTGATCTACCGTCCGGCCGGCGCAGAGTTCAACTTCGGCAGGAGTCTTGCCGTCCAGTTCGTCACCGATCTCGCGAAGGCAGCGCTCGCCATTATTTTGCTCGCTCACACCCAGCTCGTGAGCTTCGGGCGGCGAGTCGGATTTGTCGTGGTCGCGGGCGCCCTCGCCGCGATTGCGACCAACGTCGCGTACTGGAACTGGCACGGCTTCAATGGAACCTACACCCTGTCGCAGATCGTGATGGAGATCATCGGGTTCTTCTTCGCCGGCTTGGCAATCGCGTGGCTCTACCGGCCCGCTCCCGCGACTGCCTAGCAGCGCAGCGCTGAGAGCGATGTCCGCGGCTGGAACGTCGTCAGTCGGCAATCCCCGCGGATGCTGAAATGCCTCCCGACCGCCTCCTGAACATCCACGACTACGCTCGCGCGGCGCAGGCGCGGCTGGCGAAGGATTGCTTCGATTACTTCGAAGGCGGCGCGTTGGATGAGATCACGCTGCGCGAAAACACCGCCGGCTGGGAGCGGCTCAAGCTTTACTACCGCGTACTCGCTGGCGCAGGCCCGCGCGACCTGCGCACGAGCGTGCTCGGGCAACCCATCTCGATGCCGATCGTTGTCGCGCCGACGGCGTTTCACAAGCTGGCCTGCGAGGCGGGCGAAATCGCCACGGCTCGAGCAGCGGGCGCGGCCGGCACTTTATTCATCCTCAGTTCCCTCTCGAATACGGCGATGGAATCGGTCTTCGCGCAGGCCGGCAGCCCGCGCTGGTTCCAACTCTATATCTATAAGGATCGCGGGATCACGCACGAGCTGGTGCAACGCGCCGAGGCCGCTGGAGCGGAGGCGATCGTCCTCACTGTGGATGCGCCGGGCCTGGGCACGCGGGAGCGCGATGCGCGCAACGATTTCCGGTTGCCCGACGGACTGACGGTGGAAAACCTGGCGCCGCTCGGGAAGGGGACACTCCCGGAGGTGAAGGGGTCGAGCCTGGCGGCGTATGTGCGGGAGAATTTCAAAGCTGATCTCGGCTTCGCTGATCTTGACTGGCTCTGCGGCGCGACGCGCTTGCCCGTGGTGGTGAAAGGCGTGTGTCGCGGCGACGATGCCCGCCGCGCGGCCGAGCACGGCGCGAAGGCGGTGGTGGTGTCGAACCACGGCGGCCGCCAGCTCGATACCGCGCCCGGCACCTGCGAAGTCTTGCCGCATGTGACCGATTTGGTGGGCGATCGCTGCGAGGTGTACGTTGACGGAGGGATCCGGCGCGGGAGCGATGTGCTCAAGGCCATCGCGCTCGGCGCAAGAGCGGTGCTGGTCGGGCGGGCGATGCTGTGGGGCCTCACTGTCGGCGGCGAACAAGGCGCGACGCACATCCTCGAGATTCTGCGCCGCGAACTGGATGAAGCGATGCTGCTTTGCGGCTGCACCTCGCTCAGCGACATCGATCGCTCGCTGCTGGCGCCGTGAGGCTACCGTTCGATTGCGTTTAACGGCGAAAGGTTGGACGGCTCCGCGTGCGGCTGCGAGCGTAGCTCCCTTGTGACGTCGCAATACCTGCGCCTCTTTCGCTGGCACGTGCTGCGCTACATCGCGCGCCATCGGTTGCTCGCGCTGCTGAATGTCTTGAGCGTGGCGCTTGGCGTTGCGGTCTATCTCGCGATCCAGATCGCGAACCACAGTGCGAATCGAGCGTTTGCTGCGACGATCGATCTTGTCGCAGGTAAAGCGGCTCTTCAGGTGAGCGGCCCGCTCGGTGGACTGCCGGACGACGCACTTCCCGCGGTCGCGAAACATCCCGGCATTTCCGCGGCCACACCGCTCCTGCGCGGCATCGTCACGCTGCCGGATCTCCCCGGCGAATACCTGCAGATCCTCGGCATCGATATTTTTACGAACGCGCCGTTCCGCACCTTCGAGCTCGGCGACTTCGAGGCGGCGCAGCAGTTCGACGTGCAGGCGTGGCTGCGCGAGCCGAACACCGTTGCCGTCTCGGAGGAATTCGCGCGGCGGCATCAGTTGAAACGCGGTGACATCTTGCGCGCGCACGTAAACGGAGCGGAACGGCACCTGCGCGTGGCTTTCCTCATGCGCGCGAGCGGAGCGAGCGGTTTCGATGAGCGTTTCGCCGCGATGGACATTGGCTGGGCGCAGGAGCTTCTCGGCCGCCGCGGCTCGCTGGGCTCAATCCAGTTGCAGTTGAGCGAAGGCACGGAGCGCGAGGCGATGATCGCGAGTTTGCGCAAGGTCCTGCCTGCCGATGCGACCGTGACGACGCCGGCGCAACGGGGGCAGCAGGTGGAAAACATGCTCGCGGGTTTTCAATTAAACCTCACCGCGATGAGCCTCGTCTCGCTGCTGGTCGGCATGTTCCTCATCTACAACACCGTCTCGGCGTCAGTCGTTAGGCGGCGGAGCGAGATCGGCATCTTGCGCTCGTTAGGCGTGACGCGGAACGAAGTCCGCGCGCTCTTTCTCGGGGAGGCGCTCGCGCTCGGCACGCTTGGCGCGCTCTTTGGATTGCTCGGCGGCGTCGTGCTCGCACAGATGCTGGTCGGCACCGTCTCGAAAACAATCTCGTCGCTTTACGTTTTGCTGAGCGTCCGCGAGACCGCGGTCACGCCGCTGATGTTCGGCTCGGCGCTCGCGCTCGGCTTGCTCTCGGTTGTGGTAGCCGCATGGCTGCCCGCGGCCGCGGCTGCGAAAATGGACCCGGTTGAAGCGCTCCGCGGCGGATCGCTGGTCGAACACGCCGTGGACCTCTCGCCGGCCTGGCTTTGGTGGGGATTAGCCTTCGTCGCAATGGCGGCCGCGCTCTCGTTTTTCGCGCTGGCGACCGGCCCGCCGTGGCTCGGCTTCGGTGCGGCCTTTTGCGTGCTGACCGGGTTCTCGTTTCTCGTGCCGAGCGTAACGCTGCGCTTCAGCGCGGCCGCGAGTCACCTGCTGCGGGTCAACTTGCGCCGTTACCGTCATCGACTCGTCGAGGCAAATCTCGCGTCGGCGAACGTCTCGCGTTCGCTCGTCCGCAATTCCGTGACGATCGCCGCGCTCGCTGCGGCTGTCGCGATGGCGATCGGCGTAAGCGTGATGGTGTTCTCTTTCCGCCAGACGGTGGAGTCGTGGATCGATCAGACGCTCGTCGCCGATCTGTTCATCGCGCCCGCTTCAAACGAGATCGCCGGTGCGGCGTCGTTTATGCCTCCAGAGGCAATCGCCTCGCTCCAGCGGAACCGAAGTGTTGCGGCAGTCGATACCTACCGCGAAGTCATGCTGCCGATTGGCGACAAGACCATTCCGGTCGGCATCATCCGCGGGACCGATCGACGCAACTTCCGTTTTCTGCAGGGCGACTCACGGACGATCATGCGGCGATTTTTTGAAGAACAGGCTGTCGTCGTTTCGGAGAGTTTCACGCGACGCAACGGCGTCCGCGACGGCGATACGCTCGTGTTCGAGACGCCTGCCGGTCCGCAGCCGTTTCGCATCGCCGGGACGTTCTACGACTACACGCGCGACCAGGGCGTTGTTTACATGAGCTCCGAGAAGTTCCTTCCGTTCTGGAAAGACGATCGCGTCCACAGCCTGGCGATTTACCTGCACGACGGCGCTTCGGCCTCGGATGTCGCGGCTGATTTCCGGCGCGAGTTCAGCGGCGGCGGGCAATTCATCCTCTGGTCGAATCGCGATCTGCGAACGCGCATCTTCGAGATCTTCGATCAGACGTTCGCGGTGACGTATGTGCTGCGGACGATCGCGGTGATCGTCGCGATTGTCGGAATTTGTCTCACGCTGACGACGTTGATTACGGAACGCGCGCGCGAACTCGGCGTGCTGCGGGCGATCGGCGCGAGTGTGCGCCAGCTGCGCAGGTTGTTGTTGTGGGAATCGGCGATGATCGGTCTGCTCGCGGCGGCGGTGGGGCTGGCGTCCGGCCTCTGTCTTTCGGTCGTGCTCACGGGCGTGATCAATCGCGCGTTCTTCGGCTGGACGGTTCAGCTGGCCTTTCCGTGGGGATCGCTGGCGCTGACGCCGTTGTGGATCGTCGCGGCGGCGATCCTCGCCGGCGTGGTTCCGGCGTGGCGCGCCGGCAGGATGGTCGTGGCGGAGTCGTTGCGGAGCGAATGAGAGGGCTTGCTGTTTTGCTCTTTGCGCTAGTGGCAGCGGCAACGTTCGCCGCGGAATGGCGCGCGGCGGAGCCGGGCTGGCAATACGAGTTCCCGCGGGATCATCACATCCACGAGGAATTCAAAACCGAGTGGTGGTATTTCACCGGGAATCTCACGAGCTCGAATGGGCGGCGGTTCGGGTACCAGCTGACGTTCTTCCGCCAGGGCATTCGACATCCGGCCGAGCGTGATCCGGCGCTGTCGCGCTTCGTCGTGGGCGATCTTAAGTTCGCGCACTTCACCGTGACCGACGCGGACGGGAAGCGCTTCGTCTTCGACCAGAAAGCGAGCCGCGGCGCGTTCGGTGAAGCGGGATTCGATGACGGCGATAAGCTCGCGTGGATCGAATCGTGGACGTTGCGCCTCGAAGCAGACGCCACGTTCCACCTTGTCGCGGACTCAAAAGACGCGGCGATTGATCTGCGCTTGCGAAGCGCCAAACCGCCGGCGATTCACGGCGACAGCGGCATCAGCCCGAAGGCGTCGATCGCAGGGCACGCGTCGCATTATTACTCTCTGACTCGGCTCGCGACGGGCGGTCAGCTGCGCCTCGGGAGAGAGACGTTCGAAGTGCAGGGCGAGAGTTGGTGTGATCACGAATGGGCGACGAATCAGCTGGCACCGGGGCAGATCGGCTGGGATTGGCTCTCGGTCCATTTCGATGACGGCACCGAGCTGATGCTGTATCAGATGCGGCTGGAGAACGGCACCGCGGATCGGAGCTCGAGCGGCACGCTCATCGCCGCGGATGGTGCAGCGACTCCATTGCAGAGCGCGCAATTTCGAATGACGGCGACGGATTTTTGGAAGAGTGGGAAAACGACCGCGCGCTATCCGATCGGGTGGCGCGTTGAGATTCCCGAGCGGCAGATCGTGCTGGACGTCCGCGCGGTTCTCGAGAATCAGGAACTCGCGTTGCTGCCGCTCGCGTATTGGGAGGGGGCGGTCGACGTGAGCGGGACGCGCGAGGGGAAGCCGCTGAAGGGGCGCGGGTATCTGGAGTTAACCGGGTACGCCGGGCCACTGCGGGAGTTGCAGCGCTAAGACGACGTGCTGAACGCGGAGATCTGTAGGGGAAGCTGTTAGCTTCCCGTGTTTCTGAAACTGGGGAAGCTGGCAGCTTCCCCTACAACAACGGTTGCGCGCGACGCGCGCGAAATGTTGTTACGCCTGCGTATGCCGCGCGTATTGCATTTCTGCGCCCTTCGGCAGCAGGCGCTTACGTCCGCGTTGACGCCGCCGCGCGAGGCAGGCGCGTCCACCTTTGGTGCTCATCCGCGCGCGAAAACCGTGCTGACGTTTCCGGGTGCGTTTCGATGGCTGGTAAGTGCGTTTCATAAGCGGGATCGGCCCGAAGGCTTCGGAAGAGCGGCTACATTAGGAGCCTTCGGCGCTTTGTCAATCGCCGGCCGAGCACCGCCCGCCGGCCGGATATGCGCATTGCCAGCGGTGCCCCTTTCTGGAATAAGGGGCCGGAATGAGCGATGTCGTCATCGAGCCCGCGACCTTTGAGGATTTGGATGAATTGTCCATCCTGCTCGGCGAGCTTTTTAGCGAAGAGAGCGACTTCCAGCCCGACAAAGACAAGCAGCTCCGCGCCTTGCGCCTCATCTTTGAACAACCGAACCGCGGGCGTGTTTTCGTGCTCCGGCAGGACCGGACGATCGTCGGGATGATCAACCTGCTTTTCACGATCAGCACTGCGGAAGGCGGCTTCGTGATGGTGCTGGAGGATCTGGTCATCCACAAAACGTTCCGGGGCAAAGGCTACGGCTCGAAGCTGCTGGAATACGCGATTGACTTCGCCAAACAGAAGAACTTCCTCCGCATCACGCTGCTGACCGACCGGCCGGAGTTGCGATCGCAGCATTTCTTCAAACGCTACGGCTTCTACGAATCGAACATGCTGCCGATGCGCCTCCTGCTCCCGCCAAACGAGGGCCGCAAGGAAGTGACCTTGTAGCCGGCTTTGCCGCTCCTTTGGGGGCGAAAAATGATGCGAACGCGGCTTGCGTGACCGTCGTTTCGTTTTCAGGTTTGAATGTGAAGGCAGTCATTCTTTCACCACTGATCCGTTCATTCCGTGCGATCGCACTCAGCCTCGTCGTTGCTCAGACGCTGCCGCTCTTCGCCGCGGAGGACAATCGCGCGGCCGAACGCGCCGCGCTGGTCCAGGAGCTCGTGAACGACGACGTCGAGATTCGGAATCCGCGGGTGCTCGAGGCGATCGGCACGATACCGCGGCATTGGTTTGTCCCGGCGAACATGCAGCGCGAAGCGTATGCGAATCGGCCGTTGCCGATCGGCCATGGTCAAACGATCAGCCAGCCGTTGATCGTGGCGATGATGACCGACCTGCTCGATCCGCAGCCCGAAGACAAGATCCTCGAGATCGGCACCGGCAGCGGTTATCAGGCGGCGGTGCTCACGAAGTTCACGCCGCACGTTTACACCATCGAAATCGTGGAGGCGCTGCATCGCGAAGCAGCACCGCGCCTGCAGCAGCTCGGACTTGGCGATGACAAGGTGATCCAGGGCGACGGCTACTTCGGGCTCGAGAGAGCAGCGCCATTCGACAAGATCATCGTCACCGCGGCGGCTGATCACATCCCGCCGCCGCTGATTCAGCAATTGAAGCCCGGCGGTCGCATGGTGATCCCGATCGGGCCGGTGCATGCGACACAACGGCTCGTCGCGGTCGAGAAGGACGAGTCTGGGAAGGTGCGTTCGCGCGCAATTCTTCCGGTGCGATTTGTGCCGCTGACCGGTGGCCCCGCGAAAGAGAAGAAGTGACGCCAGCGCCGGCGCTGAGCTGTAGCGACGGCGCTCTGTCGCCGTTCGACGCGTGCGAGCTGCCGAGCCGAGTACGCGGAGTGAGCGGCGTGGCGACAGGTCAATGACGCCGCGTCGCTGGGCCGTCGGCTTGCTCTGCGCTTCGGCCGCGCTTCTCGGGTACGAACTGCTGCTGATGCGGCTCCTGGCGCTCGCGTACTGGGGGCATTTCGCCGGCATGGTGATCTCGATCGCAATGCTCGGGATCGCGAGTTCCGGGTTGTTTCTTTTCTTTGCGCGCGACCGTGTGGGGCGAAACCCGGAGAAATTTTTCGCGTGGAGCGCCGGTCTGTTTGGCGTCGCCGCTCCGCTGGCGTTCATTTGGTCGCAGCGGCTGCCGTTCACGCCTTTTCTTCTCACGTGGTCCGGGCGCGAGTACGGGCTGCTGGCCGGGCGTTCGCTGCTTTTCTTCAGCGCATTCTTTCTCGCCGGTGTGGCGATCGGTGTGCCGTTCGTCGCCCGCGTGCTGCCGATGGGGCGGCTCTACTTCTGCAACATGCTCGGCTCTGGATTACCGGCGCTGCCGCTGCTCCTGGCGATGAACTTCGCGCATCCGATGCGCTTGTTAACGTCTGTTGCCGCGGTCGCGATCGCGGTGCCGGTGATCTGCCGCGCGCGCACTCTCTCTCGGGTGGCGTGGTTCGTCGCGGCGGTCGCGATCGTCGCTGTCATCGTGGTGACGCCGTTCCGCTATTCGGAATACAAGGACCTGCCAAAGACCTTGCTGCTGCCCGATTCGCGCGTCGTGGAAGAGCGATATCGCTGGGATGGAATCGTGCAGATCGTGGAATCGCCGCACACGCGTCACGTGCCGGGATTGTCGCTCAACTTCGTCGGCACGGTTCCGCCGGCGCGGATCGTCTTCACGGATGCCGGCGCAATGACGCTGGCGTTCGCGCCCGACGAAACCCTCGCGAATTCCGATTTCCTGCGCATGATGCCGGAGGCGTTTTCGCTCGCTCTCGTGCCGACAGCCAGCGTGTTGCATTTCTACGGCGGCACCGCGGATTTCCTGCGCGCGAAGGCGCTCGGCGCACGCAAAGTGACGGTCGTCGACGACTCGGCCGCACGTGTGGAGGCGGTGCGACGGCTCATCGGCGGCGACGCAAATTTCACGCACGGTGATCCGCGGCAGATGCTCGCGAGCGACTCGGCGGCGGTCGACGTCATCGCGATTTCGCTGCTCGGAACACACGGCACGTCGACCGCCGGTGCGGCATCGCTCGACGCTTCGTATCTGTTGACGCGCGAAGGTTTCGCGCGTGCGTTCGACCGCCTCACGCCCGCCGGCCATCTGGCGATCAGCACCTGGGTCGAGAACCCGGCGCGCAGTGGCATTCGGCTGGCAGCGCTGGCGGTGGAAACGTTGCGCGCGGCCGGCCTTGAGAATCCTTCGGAGCATCTGATCGCCATCCGCAGCTGGGCGACGCTTTCGATCTTCGTCAGCCGTCAACGGTTCAGCGCCTCATCGATCGATGCGCTGAAAGCATTCTGCGACGAGCACTCGTTCGATCTCGTCTGGTATCACGGCATTGATCCGGCGGAGACGAACCGCATCAACGTCATCCCGGAGGATCCGTACTACCAGGCGTTCGCGGCGCTCGTCGGGGCACGGGCCGAGAGCTTTCTCGCGCGCTCACCGTTCGCGCTCGAGCCGCCGACTGACGATCGACCGTTCTTCAGCCAGTACTTCCGCTGGGCTGCGGTGCCGCAATGGATGTCGACGATGGGGTTGAATTGGCTGCCGTTTGTCGAGTGGGGTTACATCCTCCACGTCGCGACGCTCCTGGTGGTGACGGTGCTCGGGTTTTTGCTTTTGATCGTTCCGTGTTTTTTGACGCCGGCGCGTCCGCCGGTGCGAACAGCGGTCGTGTTTTTCCTGCTCGGTGTCGCCTACATGTTTGTGCAGATCTGGGCGATCCTGAAGCTCTCGCATTTCGTTGCACATCCGTTGCTCGGCTCCGCGCTCGTGCTTTCCGCGATGCTCATCGCATCCGGCGCAGGAGCTGTAGTGCTGACGCGCAAAACGGATGAGCGATCCGCGATGAAGATCGCGCTGGTCTGCGGAGCGATTGCGCTGGCGATCGGCCTCTTTCCATTGCTCATCTCCTGGTTGTTTCCGCAGTCGACGTGGCTTCGCGTAGCGGCGGCGGTGATTTGGCTGGCGATCCCGGCGTTCTTCATGGGCTTTCCGTTTCCTTATTCGCTCGCCCGCCTAACGAGACAAAGCGATGTGCCGTGGGCGCTCGCGCTGAACGGCTTTGGTTCAGTGATCGGCGCGCTGCTTGCGACGTTGATCGCGGTGCACTTCGGGCTCCTGGTGCTGGCGCTCATGGCAGTGCTCGGCTACACGATCGTCGCGCTGCTATCGCGATCGAGCGGTGCGACTTCGAGCGCGTAATCGCGGTGGCGCTGGCGCCGCAGAAGGCCGACGTTGGCCGCTCTCATGGGCGGCTCATTTCACTTGTTCAAAGTCGCCGGGATCGAAGTGTCGATTCACTTCTCCTGGTTCATCATCGCCGCCTATCAAATGCTGGCGAGGCCGCACGGCTACTTCAATCCCGTCTGGGCCGGCTACGAATACCTGATGCTGTTCGCGATCGTCTTGCTGCATGAATTTGGCCACGCGCTGGCGTGTCGCCAGACAGGCGGCGAGGCGAACCACATCATGCTTTGGCCGCTTGGCGGCGTCGCCTTCGTGCGCCCGCCGCAGCGCCCCGGCGCGCAGCTATGGAGCATCGCGGCGGGGCCGCTCGTGAATGTTATCCTGTTGCCGATTTTTGTGCTGGCGCAGCTCCTCACGTATCGCGCCGGATGGCCGCTGACGCGTCCCGATGCCTACCGCCTGCTCGTGATGACGACGTATATCAACGGCGCGCTGCTCATCTTCAATCTCCTGCCGATCTACCCGCTCGATGGCGGACAGATTCTGCGGTCGCTCCTCTGGTATCCGCTCGGCCGGATTCGCAGTTTGAAAATCGCGAGCGGCATTGGCTTTGTCGGCAGCGCGGCGGTCGGGCTGCTCGCGCTCTGGTGGCAATCAATCTGGATCGGTATTCTCGCGTTCTTCCTCATCAGCCAGGCTATGGCCGGTTGGAAGCAGGCGCAGCAGCTCGCCGCCGCGGAAAGCGAGGCTCAGGCGGGGCGATTTCGTGAAGAACACCCGGATTGGCCGCCGATGCTCTGACGATCTCTCGGAGGGCCGCCGGGCCGCGACCGCGTCGGTGATGTCCGGTCCACGGGCGGACCTACTCCACGACGAGCAGCAGCACCAACTGGCCGTCGCCGACCTGCGGGCCGCGGATCACGAGCGGGCTGCGTTTGCTCAAGGTCGCTTCCGTTTCGAGCAAGAGCTTATCCTCCTGAAACAGCTGGAGGTTGAGCCGATAGGGCGATTTCGATGGCGGCTTTGCCTGGAGATGCAGTGAGAAGAATTTGCTGGACGCTTGCCAATCTTCCTCGCCGGTCACCAGCTGCTGGCGGGATTGCCCGATTACCTGGTACTGGTTGTAATTAAAGAACCGCTTCAGCGTACCTTGGAGCTTGTTCAACTCTGCCGGAATCGGCGTCGGCTCGGGCCGATTGTTCGCCATCACCAGCGCGCTCCAGACCGTCTCGGCTGACGCATTTGCCGCCAGAGCGAGCGCCAACGCCACCGCCAGGCACGTGCTGAAAACGCGGTGTCGGATCATCGTGAATTACTTTGCCGCGTATTCCGAGGGGAGCGATTGCAAACCCTCCACCCACAGAACGGTGGCCTTCTCTTCCTTCGATTCGAACATCGTGATCGTCGCGTCGGGGCTCGCGGCGGGATCAGTGATCCGCGCGTTCGTGATTTGCGTGAGATAACTCGACTGGCTGGTTGGACTTTCCTGTTGGACAACGAAGAACGTGCAGACGACGAAGATCGCGAGGGAAGCGGCACCGGTCCAGACCAGCCGGCTGATGGACCACCAGCTTTGTCGTGGCTCGGCAAACTCATGCTCGGCGGTCGCCGGCATGTCGCGCTCGATTTCGCTCAGCAGTTGATGATTGAAGAACTCCTGGTTCGTCATCGCCGGCGCGCTGATGTGTTCCTTCAGCAACGCCGTGAGCTGGCGGTCTTCCTGCTTCGTCAGCTCCGCCTCGGAAATCTCCGGCAACGATGCTTCGAACTGGGCGAGCTCTTCGCCCGTCAAACGACCTTCCAGCCACGCGTTCAGATTTTCCTCAAACGTTTTCATACACATCCCTCAACATGTTCTGCAGTTTCTTGCGCGCGTAGAATAGACGGGACATCACCGTGCCGATCGAGCAGCCGAGCGCCTCTGCGATCTCGTGATATTGCATGTCCTCCATCTCCTTCATCAAAATGACTGCGCGGTGTTCCGGTGAGAGCTGCGCGATCGCGGCGTCAATCCGGCCGCGAATCTCGCCATGCTGCATCCGCTCGTGCGGCAAGGCATCCGCCTTCGGCACCGTGCGCGAAGCAGGATCGATCTCCTTTAATTGAATGGCATCGTCGAACTCCGCGCCAGTCCCTTTGACCTGCTTCTTCCGCACCCAATCGATGGTGACGTTCATCACGATGCGATAGATCCAGGTGTAGAAACTCGACTGACCGCGAAAGCGGCCGATCGATTTCCAAGCCTTCAGGAAACTGTCCTGGGCCAAATCCCAGGCGTCCTGTTCGCTATGCACCATGTTGTAAATCATACCAAAAACTCGCGTTCGGTAGCGGCCGACCAGCTCGTCGAAGGCTTCCGTGTCGCCGTCCTGGCACCTTGAGACCAGCTCGGCATCCGGAACTTCGGCCTGTGCCGGGGTCGCTTCCTTGTGCATTAAATATGACGGACGAGCGGCTAATTCATTCAACGGCGTAGCCTTAAAGGCTGCCGAAACGCCGCAGCCACTCGCCGCGGTATTCGCCCATGAGGCTGATGATGCCGTCGCGCACCTGGAAGAGCCGTTGCTTGAGGACGGAATGCTGCCGGGGGGTGATCAGCCGCTCCGCCTGCATCTGCGAGGCCGCTTCCATCGAGACGGTGATCGCTTTCAGCGCGCGCTTGAGGTAGGCGATCGTCATCCCGATCTCGTCGACGTCATCGTCGCTTAACGCCGCCGCCAGCTTTGCGCTCGCGAGCGCTGAGTGGGTGGCGAGCTTCACGGCCGATGGCTCGTTTTGCAGCGACGCCTGATTGTCGAAAAGCTGGTCGATCCAGACCGTCAGCGCGAAGGCTGCCCGATAGAGGCTGTGGTCCTCAAACCCGTCGCCCGCCGCTGTGGCGCTCTCCACCTCTGGCTCGCCCTCAGCGTCTTCGCCGGGAGGTTGCTCGGCGAGCATTGCGTCGACTTCGTCAGTCCAGTCGTCGCCATTCAACAGCTGCGTCCAGCCCATTTCGCGCGCGATGATCTGGTCGCGCTGTGGGTGATCGAGATACTTCTCGAGCAGCTCCATGTATTTCTCGGTCTTATGGTCCTGCTGCTGGAGAAAGCGCTCCCACTCGTACTCGTCCCATGCGCGGTCAGGCTCGTGATCGTAGCCGGGCATGATTTTCTTTAAGGCAGCTTCGCGGGGGGCGCAAAAAAGTTTTGCGGCTCCGGACGACTGGTTTACGTCGCGCGAACTGGCGCGAGCGCGGCCGGCACTTCGGTCTCCTGCCGCTTTGTTTGCAGGCGCAATTGCCCGCAGGCGGCGGCGATGTCGTGGCCTTTCTCGAGCCGCAGCGTGGAGACGACCCCGTGCTGCTTCAGGATCGAATGGAACCGCTCCTGTCGCGCGCGCGACGGGCGCGACCACTCGAGACCTTCGACGGTATTATATGGGATCAGGTTCACCTTTGCCGAGAGACGTTGTGCGTGTCTCGCGAGCTCGTGCGCCTGCTCGTCGCTGTCGTTCACGTCGGCGATGAGGATGTACTCGAAAAGCATCCGCCGCTTCCGCGCAACGTAGTAGTCACACGCTTCGAGCAGTACGTTGAGCGGATACTTTCGATTCACCGGCATAATCTGGCTCCGCACTTCATCCGTCGCTCCGTGTAGCGACAACGCCAGCCGGAATTGCGTCGGATCTTCCGCCAATTCCCGGATCTGTGGCGCGAGCCCACTGGTCGAGACGGTGATATGCCGAGCGCCGATCCCGAGGCCCCAAGGTGCGTTGATGATCCGGATCGCGCGCATCAGGTTCTTCAGGTTCGCGAGCGGCTCACCCATTCCCATGAACACGACGTTGTCGATCTTCTCCCCGCTCGCTTGCTCGACAGCCATCAGCTGCTGCACGATTTCGCCCGCGTCGAGATTTCGCGTCCAGCCATCCAGCCCGCTCGCGCAGAACTTGCAGCCGTAGGCGCATCCGACCTGGCTCGATACGCAAATGGTCCGCCGATCAGAGCGCTCGCCATAAAGCGCCGGCGAGGCGGGGATCAGCACCGACTCGATCAAATTCCCGTCGCGTAATCGGAAGAGAAACTTCTGCGTCGTGTCTTTCGAGCCGAGCACGCGCACGACCTCGGCCTTCGCGAATTCAAACTCCTCCGCGAGTTGGTCGCGCAACGCCTGCGGCAGATCCGTCATCGCATCGAAAGACGTCACGCGTTTTGCATACAGCCAATCGACCACCTGCTTGGCGCGATATGGTTTATGCCCGCGCGCCGCCAGTCGCGCCGCGAGGTCTTCGAGGACGAGCGACTGAATCGATTCGTTTCCGGCGGGAGCCACGTCGCAGTCTACTGCCGGAGAGAAGGCGCGTCCAACCGATGGCAACGTCCATCATCCATGTTGGCGCTTGCGCTCCAGTTCCCGTTTTTTAGGGTCGCGCTCGCTTTTGGTGCTACTTCTTACCTGTATGACGAACCGCTCCGCAGCCGATCACTCTGCGCAATGAGATCGCACGAGCTTTTCAAACGCATGTCGCCGCAGATCGCGGCGGAGGTCTTCGCGTATCTGCAAAAGGAACAAAAGCCGGTCTACAAAGCGGCGATCCAAGGCCTCGCGAACCAACGGAATTTGCGCGGCGTTTTCATCGAACGAAAGCCGCCTAACGAGCGATATCCCTGGCTGCAGCAGGCGCTCAGCCGCCCGATCAGCGATGCGCTCGCGAGTCATCTCCTGCAAGGCTGGCTGCTCGGCGCGAACAAGGAGATGCTCAACGACTTCCTCGATGCCCTCGGCATTGCGCACGAGGAAGATGGCACCGTCGAAGAACTGCCGCCGTCGCCGCCGAAGGAGAAACTAGCCGCGGCGATCGCTCAGTTGCTCGCGAAGTATGCGCCGGAAAAGGTGGCGATTTATCTGCACGCCTTCCGCGACATGGACAGGACCGTGCAGTGGGCAGCGCTGACGGAACTGCTGCAGGAGACGCCGGAACTGCAATTCGCGGCGAGCGCTTGAACTTAACGTGCCGTAGCGCGTCAGCTCGTAAAATAGAGCAGCGCCTCGTAGACGCCGGCGCCGCAGGCGCTTTCGGCGACGTAGCCGCCGGCGTTCCGCACCGTCTGCTTCACCGGATCGATCGCGTTCGCAGGGCAGGCGGGATATTGCGCATACGCGCCGTCGAGCATTGAGATGTCGTTCGCATGATCGCCTGCGGCGAACGTCTGTTCGCGCGGGATGTCGATCAGTCGCTGCAATTCCGCGAGCGCGGCACCTTTGTGATAATCCGCATGGCAGAACCGGAGATAAACGGTGTTGTGCTGGTAGTGAAATTTCGGATGCGATGTGCGCGCTTCGTCGATGAACGCGATGATCCGCCCCATCTCTTCTTCATCCTGCGCGATCACTCCCTCCGGCCCATGCGCCTCGTGGATGATGCGCGCGCGGGTGTTCCGCTGCACAAAATCGAGCACCTCCGCGTAGACCGGCGCCGCCGAGGAATAGAGTTCACGGTGCTCACGTGCCACCCGTGAATTCCAATCGCCAAACGGCTCCCATTGGCGCCCGTCTTCGGCCCGCCTGAAAACGTCCCGCTCGCTGGTGAGGATGAAATCCGGATGCACCGGGAAGTCGAAATCCAGCAGGCCAGACTCGAGTAGTTGCATCGAACGACCGGTGTTAATCGCCCAAGCCGCTCCGCCTTTCTGCAGCTCCTGAATCAGGTCCATGCACCGCGGATCGAGCACCGGATCGCTGTGATGCGCAACGAGGGTCCCGTCGAAGTCGGTGCTGAGCAGGCGAATATTAGCCGACATGTTGGGCGAGCAACTTAGGGACGACTCGCATTGTGGCGAGATGATATTCAGGTCGTCGCTTGCGACCGCTGCTCCCGCGTCGCAAGATTAAGCCTCGAATGAAATCAGCGTACGAACTTGCGATGGAACGGCTCGAGAAGACGAAGCCGAGCGTCTCCCTGACCGACGAGCAGAAGGCGCAGATCGCGGACATCGATTCGAGCTACCGCGCGAAGATCGCCGAAAGGGAATTATTCCTGAAGGATCAGATCCGAACCGCGCGGCGCACCGGACGTTACGACGAAGCCGAGTCGCTCGAGAAGCAGCTCGCGGTCGAAATCCGGCGGCTGCACGAAGATTGCGAGGAGAAGAAAGAGAAACTCCGCCGCTCCTTTGCAAGCTGAGGATCGCGCGGCGCTGGAGACGCTCGCGGCCGCCGATCCGGAGCGGGCGCGGGCGCTCGGGTCAGCGTGGTTGCGCCATATGCGCGCGGGCGACTTCGCGCGGGCCTGGCGCGTTAGCGATGAAGTTCTTCGCTCCCGCAAAGGTGAGACGCCGTGTGGCTTGCCGCGCCACTTCCAATGGGTCTGGAATGGCGAACCGTTAGATGAGAAGCGGGTGCTGATCCGCTGTTATCACGGGCTGGGGGACACGATTCAGTTCATTCGATATGCGCCGCTGGTGAAACGAATCGCGCGTCGAGTGATCGTCTGGGCGCAGTCACCGCTCCTGCCGTTGCTGCAAACTGCGGGAGGAATCGACGAGTTGCTGCCGTTGCACGACGGCGCACCGGAAGTCGACTACGACGTCGATGTCGAGTCAATGGAACTGCCGCATTTGTTCCGCTCAACTGTGGAAACGTTGCCCGCCGAGGTGCCGTATCTGCATATCACGCCTGCGGAGTTGCCGACGGATGAAAATCTACGCGTCGGACTGGTCTGGAAGTGCGGTGACTGGGCGCCGGAGCGGGCGGTGCCGATCGAATTGTTGCTGCCGCTCGCCAGTATGGCGGGTGTGACGGTGCATGTCATGCAGGTCGGCCGAGCGGCGGACGAGCGGCCGGCGGGGTTCGGTATCCTCTCGGGTGACGAGGATGTTCTTGCGGCCGCCCGGACGATCGCGGCACTCGACCTGATGATCTCGATCGACAGCATGCCGGCGCACCTCGCAGGCGCGCTGGGCATCCCGACATGGACGGTGCTGCGGGCCGATTGTGACTGGCGTTGGATGCACGAGCGCGAGGACAGCCCGTGGTACCCGACGATGCGGCTCTTCCGGCAAACGCGCACCAACGATTGGTCAGGCGTGGTCGCACGCCTGATTGCCGAGCTTGGATCGCTGGCGACCAGCCGTGCAGCACCGAAAGCCCGACGGCTCGACTAGGTGCGGCCGCGAGTTGCGCTACCGCGGCGCGGCCGTCGGGATGTCTGCTGTGTCCCGCCATCGGTCGTCCGGCACGCCAATGTCCATCAGCGAGAAATCACGGCGCGCGAACTTAGCTGCATGCTCCGGTCTCCAGTCCTTCGGCATCCATCGCTGGGCAGGAGCCAGAGCGCGGTTCCAGCGGACGATCGTAAAGCGCTCGGTCGGAAGGTCAAAGTAGGCGACCGGCAAGAACGACCGGTACACCACGGCACGTTTGCCATCATCACTGACGCGGATCCGTCCGGCCCACCAGTGGCTGTCCTCATGCTCATAGTAGAACCACCCCCACGGCTGCCCTGGTCGACGATAGTAAAAGCCGGTCTGGTGCGTCTCTCCGCCGGGCGTTTCGATAACGCACATTTCGGTGCCGTCTGGCGCGACAGCCAGCGCGACGATCCCGCGCCCGCCGACGGTGAATGACACAACCAGCCAGGCGACGGCGAACAGTGGTAGGCCGATACCAACGAAGCCGATTCTGCACCGTTCGCTCGACAGAGTCAGCGAGAAGAAGGCGGTGACGACGCCGGCCGAGAGCATTATCGAACCGAACATCATCGAGAGCGATTCGCGGGCGGAACCAGCGAATACCTCAAGCCCAGTGAGGCCGACGAGGATCAACGCAACACCGCTGTAGACGACCGTTTGATTCACGGGGCGCGACATTGCAGAAATGTATCTCCGGTGGTCGCTTGGCTGGAAGTCCGTTGTTGCTACGCCACGCCAACGGCGGTTCGATCGATTTTTCGCCGCGCGTTCGGCAGAAATTTACGGTCTTCGGCACGGGCGGTGCTAACCCGCTTTCGCACGCGCCGAACCTGCGTAATTCGCGTGCCAGTTTCCGCCGGGAAATATCTCGCCGACGCACGTTTTTTCTTGCACACCGGGCGTAGCGGTCCCTACAACGGACGTCGCTAGCGAAAAAGTTTTTTCACGGCATGCGAATTGTTATTGACGATGAGAATCAATTATGACAATTATCAAAAACATAAGACACCGCGGCGACTGCCGGTAGTTGCAGAAGCAGCGGAGTAGAAACGAATCGCAATAACCGACACACTCAGGAGAAACCAATGATCAAAACCAAGTTCGCCCTCGCCTCGCTCGCTCTCGCGGCCCTGCTGCTCCCGAGCGCTAACGCAGCTGTCCTCAACCTCGGCTCCAACGGGTCGGGGTTCCTCAACGACGCCTACTTCGCGGTCAACCGCGATCGCCCGACTGGCACCGGCGTTTACAACCCGTTTCTGACGATCCAAAACAACGGATTTGAGCAGGGCTACAACAGCTCGGTCCAAAACTTCGACACCAAACGCGTGCCGCAGTGGAACCACGAAATCCGGTTCTCTGATCTCCAGGTGACGACGCTTTCGAACGGCATCGCTTACGTCGGCTTCAGCGTCGATGTCAACGAGCCGAACGGCGCGGACAAGTCGTGGATCTCTCTCGACCGCCTGCAAATCTTCACCTCCGCGACGCGGCAGAACAGCACCTCCACGGATGGGAACGGCTTCTTCAACGGGTCGCTCGGCACCCTCCGCTACGATCTCGATCTCGCTGGCAACAACACCGTGCTCTACAATGACAAGAACAGCGGCAGCGGCTCGGGTGACATCGACATCTTCATCCCACTCTCGTTTTTCGCGGGAACGCAGATGAACGATTACGTCTACATGTATCAACTCTGGGGCGACGCTGACGGCGCGAGCTCGGGTGGTGGGTTCGAAGAGACCCGCCTCATCCGCGGCACGCCGATTCCAGAGCTGAATGCCCTCTTCCCAATCGTGGGTCTGATGGTGGCAGTCGGTTCGACTCACATCCTCCGCCGCCGGAAGCAGGCGAAGTTAGAAGCGTAAGAGAGTTAGTTTTCTTTCAGGTTTATCTCCATTGTTTGACGGAGGCGACAGGGGTTCTGTCGCCTCCGTTTTCTTTCTCCCCGGAATGCTCCGGGGAATTTTGTTGATTCCGCGGCTGAGTTCCGCGCCCCGCTGTCAGGGTTTGGCCGCAACTCGTCACGCGCGCGCGGTTTAGCCGGCCGGCGCAGGTCTTTCGTCGACGTTCGGATTTTCAGCCATTGCGTTGGTTGTGCGCGCCTGTCTAAGTTAGCGCCCCCTCGCTCATGACATACGCTACCCAACCCGAGATGAAGATCTTCAGCGGCTCGGCGCACAAGGAACTCGCGCAGCGCATCTGCGACGCGATCGGCGCGCCGCTCGGCCAGGCGACGATCAGCTCGTTCCCGGATGGCGAGACGTATGTGAAAATCGAGGAGAACATCCGCGGGCGGGATGTTTTCATCATCCAACCGACATCGCCGCCGACGAACGAGCACCTGATGGAGCTCCTCATCATGGTCGACGCCGCTCGCCGCGCCAGCGCTGATCGCATTACCGCGGTGATTCCGTTCTTTGGCTACGCACGGCAGGACCGCAAAGATCAGCCGCGGGTGCCGATCACCGCAAAGCTGGTGGCGAATCTCCTCCACGCGGCCGGCGTCAGCCGCGTGCTGACGATGGATCTGCACGCGCAGCAGGTGCAGGGCTTCTTCGACATTCCAGTCGATCACCTCTACTCGATGCCGGTTCTAATTAAGTACGTGCGGCAGAAGCTCACTCGGAAGACGGTGGTTGTCTCGCCTGACGTTGGCGGCTTGAAGATGGCGTCGGCGTATTCGCAGACGCTCGGGACGAACCTAGCGATCGTGGCGAAACAACGGAGGAGCGCGACGGAGACGAAGGCGCTTTACCTCATCGGCGAGGTCGAAGGCTGCGACGTCCTCCTGGTCGACGATCTCACAGAGACGGCTGGCACGTTAGCATCGGCGGCGGAACTGCTGAAGGCACACGGCGCGCTGGATATCTACGCGGGCGTGTCGCACGCCGTCTTGGTCGATGTCGCGAGGGAGCGGTTGCAAAAGTCGCAAATTAAGGAACTAATTACGACCAACAGCACGCCTGTGCGCCCGGTGGAAGGCTTTACGACCACTGTGCTTTGCGTCTCCGAGCTTCTCGGCGAAGGCATCAAGCGGATCCATAATGACGAGTCCGTCTCGTCGCTGTTCAAGATCGAAAACAGCAACAAGTAGAATTCACCATGGCAACTCAAGTTAAACTCTCGGCGCAACGGCGCGAAGGCCTCGGCCGCTCGGCAGTGAAGAAATTGAAGGCGGCGGGCAACGTCCCGGCGATCATCTACGGCGCGAAGGACAAGCCCGAGGCGCTCCAAGTGTCGAAGCGCGAGTTCAGCGCGTTGCTCAGCCATGCGGCGGGCGAAAACATCCTCGTCGAGCTCGAGGTTGAGGGCTCCCCAAATCGCCTCGCGATGGTGCAGGAAGTCCAGCACGCGCCGATCGGCGGCGATGTTTTGCATATCGACTTCCACGCTGTCTCGATGGACGAGGTGATCGAAGCCGACGTGCCGCTCGAGCCGACCGGCACCGCGAACGGCGTCAAGAACTTCGGCGGCCTGCTGGAGCAGAGCTTGCGCTCGCTTTCGATCGAATGTCTGCCGCGCGATTTACCCGATGTCATCACCGTTGACGTGTCGGCGTTGAACATCGGCGATGCGATTCACGTGCGCGACATTCCGCTCCCGTCTGGCGTATCGACGCGCGTTCCGCCGGAGCTGACGGCGTTTTCTGTCATGGCTCCGACCGTCGCCGAAGAACCGGCTGCCGGCGCGGCACCGACGGCGGCGCCCGAAGTCATCACCGCGAAGAAGGAAGACGCGGAGGCCGGCAAGGACAAGAAGTAGGCGCGCTTCTGCCTGTCGCACGACCTTGCAGCCCGACGCTGCCGGCATTCGCCTGATCGCAGGCCTCGGCAATCCCGGGGCGGAGTACGAGCGCACCAGGCACAACATCGGGTTCATGGTGCTCGATCGGCTGGCGGCGGATTGGCGCGTGGATTGGCAGCGCGAGCAGAAATGGGGTGTGTATTGGGCGAAGGCGGAGCAGGTGTTGCTCGTCAAGCCGATGACGTACATGAACCGGAGCGGGGGACCGCTGCAGGCCGTCTCGCAGTTCTACAAAATCGCGCCCGGCGAAATCCTTCCGGTATTCGACGACATGGCGTTGCCGCTCGGTCGCCTGCGAATGCGGCTGCACGGCAGCGCGGGCGGTCACAATGGGATGGAGTCGATCATCGTCACGTATGGCACCGATCAGATCCCGCGGCTCCGTATCGGCATCGGAGCTGCGCCCGAGGCGGGCGCGGTGGATTGGGTGCTCGGGCGGTTCTTTGAAGAGGAGTTGCCGATCGTCGAAAAGACGGTCACGCGCGCGGCCGAAGCGGTGAAGGTTGCGATTGACAAAGGCGTGCTTTCCGCGATGAACACGTTCAACAAATTTCCAGAACCATGAAGAACCGCTACGAGGCGCTGCTGGTGCTAAACACCACCGGCAAAGAAGATACTGTCAAAGACGTCGTCGACCGCATCGAATCCGAATTCCAGAAGGAAGGCGCCGAGATCGAGCAGGTCCAGAAGATGGACAAGCGGCAGTTCTCCTACCAGGCGGGCGAGCTCGATGCCGGCCACTTCGTGAACTTCATCTTCCACGCCGATTCGCAGCTGATCTCGAAGCTTCGCTCGAAGTTCAAGCTCGACTCCGAGGTGTATCGCCAGCACTACCAGCGCCTGAAGCCGAACACCGAGCGGAAGCCGAAAAAAGTCGCCGCCGAGAAGTAGTTTCGTTAGAACCGGCGGATGGCCAGTTTCAATAAAGTCATCCTCCTCGGCAACCTGACGCGCGACCCCGAGGTCCGCTACACGCCCAAGGGCACCGCCGTTGCCGATCTCGGCGTTGCGGTGAACCGCACCTACACGGCGGAGAACGGCGAGAAGCGGGAGGAAGTGACCTTCGTCGACGTCACATTCTGGGGCCGCACCGCCGAAAACGCCGGTCAGTATCTCAAGAAAGGCCGCCCGGTTTTCATCGAAGGACGGCTCCAGCTCGACAGCTGGGACGACAAGCAATCCGGCCAGAAGCGCAGCAAGCTCAAGGTCGTCGGCGAACTGTTGCAGTTCCTCGGCGGACGTCCTGGTGGTGCTGGCGACGGCGAGCCGGATGAAGGCGGGACCTCCTCCGGCTACAGCGGCGGAAGCGGTGGCGGCAGGAGCAGTTCCGCACCCCCTCCACGAGCAGCGCGGCCGCCAGAGCCCGACGACGACGATATCCCCTTTTGAGGCGTCTCGCGCCGGCTGACTAGAACTACTCGTTCGACTCGAGTTGCTTTAGCGCCGCGGCGCATAGCTTCAGCAACCGCTCTTCAGACGCGACCACATCGGCAAGGTAAGAGCGAGTCGCGTGAATCGTGCTCCGCTGAAATTCCGGCTTGTCGATGTCGGCGCTTGGCTGACTCCAGATGTCGAACATCCGATTGTGCCAGCGGTCGAGCGCCTCCTGTTCGCGGTAGACATCCGCCAGCGCGAAGACCTCGGCTGGCTGCATGTGGCGGACGAGCTCGCTTTGCGAAAGGCTCCGCCAGACAGCGTCCCGCAGGGGCGTCGGCCAAACGCCATTTCCAAATTCCGCCGTTGTGATCTTGTCCAGCTCGGCGAGTCGCGGTTCATCCTTCGCGTCCGCAGCTTCGCTGAGCAGGCGAAAGTGCGCCCACATTCGTTTGTGATGACCGTGAAACCGCTCCGACGTTAGCAGATCGCGATTGCCGCGTATCTCATTAGCGAACGCCTGCCTCGCGTCACGAACCTGCCGGGCGAGCTCGCGATCTTCGCGCCATTGATCGACAGCCAGCGCCAGCAGCACGCTGAAGACAATCAGCACCGACTCCGCAACAACGCGCGGCAGCCATGACCGCCATCCGTCTCGCGCAGGTGCGGGCGTCGTCTGCATCGCTGCCGGAGCATTGCAGAGCGCAGGTTCCCAGGAAAGCCCGTTGACGCGGCGCTGTGGTGGCGAGGCGTGACGATTTTCGATTGCGTGGAATAGTTCGGAGCCGCGCTGACTGACGATGAACTCCACTGAAGCATGCATCGCTCTAAACATGCTGCCGACGATCGGTCCCGTGCGTTTGCGCAAGCTGCTCCAGGTCTTCGAAACGCCTGAGCGAGTGCTCGCCGCACGCGGCGCGGCGTTGCGCGCCATCGATGGCATCGGAGCCGAGGTCGCCGAGCAGATCGTCAGCTGGGAAAGCATCGTTGATCTGCCGGCAGAGCTGGCGCGCATCCGCGACTTCGGCGCGAGCGTCATCACAGCGGAATCGCCGCTCTACCCACGGCAACTGCGCGAGATCCATGCACCGCCGATTGTGCTTTATGTCTGGGGCGAACTTACCGAGCGCGATCAGCACGCGATCGGCGTCATTGGCTCGCGGCGGACGACCCATTACGGCACCGAGTCCGCAAAGAAGCTTTCGTATCAGCTCGCGTATGCCGGTCTCACCGTGATCAGCGGGCTCGCGCGCGGCATCGACACCGCCGCGCACCAGGGCGCGCTCGCCGCGAAAGGCCGCACGATCGCGGTGATCGGCTCCGGTCTGTCGAAGCTCTATCCGCCGGAGAACGCCGCGCTCGCGGAAAAGATCGCCAGCGGAAACGGCGCCGTCGTCTCCGAATTCTCTATGACGGTGGAGCCTGACCGCCAGACCTTCCCGATGCGCAACCGCATCATCAGCGGCTGGAGCCACGGCATCCTTGTTGTCGAAGCCGGCCTGAACAGCGGCGCGTTGATCACCGCATCGCAGGCGATCGAGCAGAACCGCACCGTCTATGCGGTCCCCGGCCACATCAACGCACCGAGCGCGCACGGCTCAAACCGTCTCATCCAGCAAGGCGCGAAACTCGTGATGGAAGCGAGCGACATTCTCGACGATCTCGAGGTGCTCCTGCCCGAGGCAAAGCCGTCGCCGCAAGCCGCCGCGCGCCCGCTGCCGACGCTCACCGACGACGAGCGCCGCGTCTATGATGCGATCGAAGCGACCGAGACATCGATTGACGACATCGCTACCAAATCGGATTTGCCAAGCGGCAGCGTCTCTTCTACCCTCCTGCGCCTTGAGCTAAAACGGCTCGTCAAACAGTTGCCCGGCAAGTACTTCGTCAAACTCGGGTAATCTCGCCCGCAACGTGCTGCTGGTTTCAGGGTTCACCTTGCGAGGTGTCGCGTCCAAATGTCCAAGTCACTGATCATTGCTGAGAAGCCCAGCGTCGCCGCTGATCTCGCGAAAGCTCTCGGGAAAATCCCGAAGAGCGGCGACCACTACGAGAACGACCGCTACATTATTACGTCCGCCGTCGGTCACCTCGTCGAGCTCGAGATGCCCGAGGACATCGACAAGAAGAAATACGGCTTCTGGCGGCTCGAGACGCTCCCGATCATTCCCGAGAAATTTGGGCTCAAACCGATCGCCGACTCGAAAAGCCGTTACGATCAGATCAAGAAACTCCTCGCGCGAAAGGACGTTGATTGCGTCATCAACGCCTGCGACGCCGGGCGCGAAGGCGAGTTGATCTTCGATAACATCTATCGTCTTTCGAAGTCGAAGCTCCGGGTGAAGCGCGCCTGGATGCAGACGATGACCGCCGAAGGAATTCGCGAGGCGTTTCAAAAGCTGCGCGACGGCGAGCAGATGGCCGGCCTTGCCGATGCGGCGCGCTCACGCAGCGAGAGCGACTGGCTCATCGGCATCAATGGCACGCGCGCGATCACGAAGCGCATGTTCGGTTCGCGCGGCAAGAACGTCGCTTCGGTTGGCCGGGTGCAAACGCCGACGCTCGCGATCGTCTTCGCGCGCGAGCTCGAGATTCGGAATTTCAAGCCGCGGCCGTACTGGCGCGTGACCGCGAAGTTCGAGATCGCGAAGGGCACCTACGAGGGCGTTTACCAGCGACCGAATTTCAAGCGCGCAGAGAACGACGAGCATGACCGGATCGATCGTGTCTGGGATCGCGCGCAGGCGCAAGCCGCGCTCGCGGCCTGCCAGGGCCAGCCGCTCGCCGCCGTCTCGGAAGAGAAGAAGTCATCGAGCCAGGCCTCGCCGCGCCTCTATGACCTGACCACGCTACAACGCGAGGCGAACAATCGCTTCGGCCTTTCCGCGCGTCGCACGTTGCAGATCGCGCAGGCACTCTACGAGCGGCACAAAGTAATCACTTATCCGCGAACCGATTCGCGCGCGCTACCGGAAGATTACATCGCAACCGTCCGCGAAACGCTCGGCAGCTTGCAGGGCGATCTCGGCAAACACGGCCACGCAGTTCTTGAGCACGGCTGGGTCAAGTCGAACAAGCGCATCTTCAATAACGCGCAAATCTCCGATCACTTTGCGATCATCCCAACGACGACCGAGCCGCGGAACCTCGATGAGATGGAGGCGAAGGTTTACGACATGATCGCACGGCGCTTCGTCGCGGCGTTCTTCCCCGCGGCGGAGTTTGACATCACCACGCGCATCAGCACCGTCGCCTCCGCGCATCAGTTCAAGACCGAAGGCAAAGTGCTGACTGCTCCCGGTTGGCTCGCCGTCTACGGCAGAACCACGGTCGACGACGGCGCGAGCGATTCGAAGGCGCTGCCCGCGCTCTCGCCCGAAGACAACGCGAAGGCGAAAACGATTTCCGCCGATCTCCACGACGAGACGACGAAGCCGCCACCGCGCTACACCGAAGCGACGCTTCTCTCCGCCATGGAAGGCGCCGGCAAACTCGTCGACGACGAAAGCATGGCCGAGGCGATGAAAGAACGCGGCCTCGGCACGCCCGCCACCCGCGCCGACACCGTCGAAGGCCTCATCAACCAGAAGTATCTCGAGCGAAACCAGCGCGAGCTCGTCCCGACCACGAAAGCCGAATCGCTCCTCCAGTTCCTTTCCGCAGTGCACGCCGATGCGCTCACGAAGCCGGACATGACCGGCGAGTGGGAATACAAGCTGCGCCAGATGGAGCACGGCAAGTTCCCGCGCGACGCCTTCATGGACGAGATCAAAGAAGTCACCAAAGGCATCGTCGATCGCACCAAGAATTTCGAAGAAGACGACACGAACTCGCGCGAGACCGACATCATCTCGCCGACTGATGGCAAACCGTTCGTCGAGACCTTGCGCGGCTACAAATCGCAGGATCGCAAACTCATGATCTACAAGGTCATGAGCGGCCGAAAGATCGAGGAAGATGAAGTCCGGGAGCTCGTCGCCAACGGCGAGATCGGGCCGCTCGACGGCTTCGTCTCCGCGAAAACCGGCAACCGTTTCCCATCAAAGATCAAGATCGTCGACGACGAGAAGAATCCTGGCTCGAAAAAAGCAGAGCTCGATTTCGGGAACAAAGTCGACCTCGGCGAGCTCGTTCCCTTCTGGACCGATCCGAAGACCGGCGCCGAGCTTTGCGAAGCGCCGACCAGCTACGTCCTCCGCCAAAAAGAAGGCGACGGCTGGAAAGAGATCTTCAAGGTCGGCCGGCTCATGTGCCAGAAGCCGCTCACGCGCGAGCACGCCATCCAGCTCGTCGAGCGCGGCAAAACCGACCTGATCGAAGCCTTCACTTCCAAGAAAGGGCGCCCGTTCGACGCGTTCCTAGTGCGGCAGGGCGCAAAGATCAATTGGGAATTCCCGCCGCGGAAACCGCGCGAACCCGGTGCCAAAGGGTCGAACGGGAACGGCCGCGCGCCGCGCAAACCCAAGGCACCGCTCGACCTATCGAAAGCCGTGAAGCTAAGTGAAAGCAAAGCGCACGATGGCGACCTCTACCAAACCGAAGACGCCTTCGTCGTCGCCAAGCCCCAGGCCGATGGCTCACCGCGCGTCGTCTTCGAGCTGAAACGAAACCTCTGCGGCAAAGAGATCCCGGCAGAAGAAGCAGAGCGCCTTGTCGAGATGGGCAAGACCGGATTGATCGAAGGTTTCGTCTCGAAGCGCGGGTCAAATTTCGGCGCCTACCTGAAGCTCTCGAAGGACAAAAAGAAAGCGGAGTTCGAATTTCCGCCGCGGTGACGAGGGACGCACCGTCGCTCCGTAACATTCTACGCATTCGTCAGCGCAATGCGTTGACGCCCCAACATACGGTGTGTTACTTACGATGCCGACACTATGCGTTGTCCCAAGTGCGGATTTCGTGACGATAAAGTCATCGATTCGCGCCAGTCTCGTGATTCCTCCAGCATCCGACGCCGTCGTGTCTGCTTGCAGTGCTCCTACCGCTTCACGACTTACGAGGAGATCGAGCGCTCCGAGCTGCGGGTGATTAAGCGCGACCGCACGCACGAGGCGTTTGATCGGCGCAAACTTGTCACCAGTCTCGCGAAGGCATGCGAGAAACGGCCGATCAGTCTCGTCACGTTGGAGCAGGCGGTCGACGAGATCGTGCACGACATCGAGACCGGCGGGCGCGAGGTGCAATCGACTGCAATCGGCACAAAGGTGCTCGAGAAGCTGAAGGACATCGATGAGGTAGCGTATCTGCGTTACGCCTCCGTCCATCGCCGGTTCGAAGGCGTGGATCAATTTGTGGAAGCGGTGCAGGCGCTCGGGCGCCGTATCAAGACGAACCCCTCGCAACGCGAGTTGTTCCCGCCGGAGACCGTGACTCATGGTAGCGTTTAAAGAAGAATTCCCGTACCTACGTTGCGATTCGGGTCAGCTCTTCGAGTTCAATCAGCAATGGCTACACGCGGCGATCACGCGTGCAGCGGATAAGGCTGGCTACCCGAGTTGGTGGCTCACCGACCACATCACCGAAAGCATCGCGTTTTACCTGCGGCTGCGAAACGACGAGCCCGTGGTGCCGTTCGACCAGCTTTCGCAGACGGTCCGCTACGTCCTGAAGGTGATCGGCTACAAGGAGATCATCCCGCACTTCTCACCCGCGCCGCCGCCGATTGCCTTTTCGTTGCTGGAAATCGCGGAAGCCGCGGGAGCCGGCTATGAGCTGGCCTTCTTCGATGGTCTCGAGAAACGGATCAGCGCATTAGTGAACACGGGCACCGACAGCCTGCAGCTATTCGGACTCCAACAGTGCGTGAAACATCTGCGCGGGGCGAAGACGTGGACGCGCGCGTGCGACACGTTGCGCGAGGAAGTGGTCTGCTTCGTGCGCGAGAAGCTGGCCGCGGATGAGCAACTGCAGCAGATCCGCTGCTCCGTTCGTTAGGCCCAGCGCGCGCAAAAGAGGCGAGTGGCAATGACGATTTTCGAGAAGATCGCGGCGCGTGAGATTCCGGCGAAGATCGTCTGGGAAGATGACGACGTGCTGGCATTTCACGATGTCAATCCGCAGGCGCCGGTGCATGTGCTCGTCGTTCCGAAACGCGTGATCCCACGGCTCGCAGAAGCGACCGAAACCGATGAGCCGTTGCTCGGCAAACTGCTTGCCGCCACCCGCACCGTTGCGGAGAAGCTTGATCTGTTGAAGTCCGGCTACCGCGTCGTCATCAACAGCGGTCCGGATGCGGGCGAAAGCGTTCCGCACCTGCACGTGCACGTCCTCGGAAAGCGGCCGCTCAGTTGGCCGCCAGGCTAGCTAGTGCTTCACCACGACCGGCGTGCCGATATCCGCCGTATCGAAAAATCGGCGCGCGTTGCGGTGCGGCATCCGGATGCAGCCGTGCGATGCACGATGCCGCGGCACGTATCCAGCGTGCATCCCATACGCGCCGGTGAAGCGCAGAAAGTAAGGCATCTCCGCTCCGCGAAAGCGCGTGCCGCGCGGGCGCGCGTCTCTCCTCACATCGACATTCGCCTTCACAATCCGGCCGCGCCCATCAACGTAATCGCCGTAGAGGTTCGACAGGTGGTCCACATCCTTCTGGATCACGCGGTATCGTCCCACCGGCGTCTCGTAGCCTCTGCGTCCAGTCGAGATCGGCGATTCGTGCACCACGCGCTTGCCACGGTAAAAATAAGCGCGCTGCTCATCGAGCTCGACGACGATCTTCTTCGGCCCCCGCGCCGGCTTGCCAGCAATCGCGATCTTTAGCCGGTCCGTCTGCTTTTTGCCGCTCGCGACGGTGCGTTCGAGTTGCGCGCAACTCGAACAAAAAAGCAGCGCGCCCGCGTAAAATCCGATCGTCAGAAGGCGAAACGCGCGCATGAGCAGGCGGACAGTAGTGCGCGGACGCGCCGCGTCCAATCGCGATCTCTCGACCGCCGACAAGCTCTCGGGGACTCACGAGGGAACACCCAACCCCGCGACCATCGACGTTCCCCGTGTGAGGTCACAACCCCACCTCCAACCCTAGAATATGAAAATCATTCCTACATTTGTGCACGGCATCGCGGATTACATCGGCGGCATCGCGCTCCTCGCCGCGCCGAACATCTTCGGCTTCGCGGAAGTCGGCGGCGCGGCCGTGTGGATCCCGCGCATCATCGGCCTCATCGTGCTGCTGCAGAGCATCTGCACGAATTACGAGGTCGGCCTGATCAAGGTGCTCCCGATGAAGATGCACCTGATGAACGACTACGTGGCGTCGCTCTTCCTCGCTGTGTCGCCGTGGCTCTTCGGATTCAGCAACGGACCGTCGAACGTCTGGATGCCGCACGTCGTAGTCGGCGTGATGGTGTTCTTGTTAACTCTCATGACGCAGAGCGAGCCACGCACGGCGAACGCCCGCTGAGGGGGCTCAGGCCACCTCGCGCGGCACTACAGCAGCAACGGCGACGAAACGGTGAGGGAGGGATTCGAACCCTCGGTACCCTTTTGGAGTACGGCGCTTTAGCAAAGCGCTGCTTTCGACCACTCAGCCACCTCACCAACTGGCCCGAGAATATGGGGTAGCGCCGAAGCGCGTCAACACGTCGAGCGCACAGCGGAGCGGCGCACTTGCGCGCTGTCTGCCGCTACGAACCGAAGTGGAGGAATCGCTTGCTCACCTTCGACATCGGACGCTGACGGCGCGACGAAAAGTACCGCGCCTGAGGCCGATCGGTCGCTAGATTGGCGCGAAATGATCCAGGAAGACGACGCGGTGGCGAGAATTCTCGCGCACGTGCGGCCGCTGCCGTCGCGTCAGGTGGCGCTCGTTGAGGCGTTGAATTGCTTCTCGCCGAATGGTGTCGCCGCGCGCTTGTCGCTGCCGCCGTTTGATAACTCGGCGATGGATGGCTACGCCGTGGTCGCGAGTTCATGCTCGCCCGGCGCTCGTTTGAAGATCGTTGGCGAGCAGCCGGCGGGCGTCGATCGCGGTTTCACTGTCGCGCCCGGAGAGGCGCTCCGAATTTTCACCGGCGCGCCGATGCCCGCAGGCGCGGATGCCGTCATCATGCAGGAAGAGGTGACGCTTGACGACGACATGATCGTGCTCGGCGCAGCGGTGGAACCCGGAGATTTCGTTCGGAGGCGCGGCGGCGATGTTGCCGAAGGACAAAGGATTCTGTCAGCTGGCGATCGAATCACGCCGCAGGCGATCGCGCTGCTTGCCGCGCAAGGCATCGGCACGCTGGAAGTAGGTGGGCAAATCCGCGCGGCGATCATCTCGACCGGCGACGAGCTTGCCGCTCCCGCCGCTCCGCTGCGGAGCGGCCAAATCTACGATTCCAATTCGCTCCTGCTACATGCGCTGCTGCTGAGCTGCGGCGTCGACGTTGCCTCGGTGACACATGCTGCGGATCGAAGCGACGAAATCGAGGCGGCGATTAGTGCCGGCGCCGGCTGCGACGCCATGATCATCAGCGGCGGCGTCTCCGTTGGCGCGCGCGATCTCGTGAAGCCGGCGCTGACATCGGCGGGCGCGAGCTTGGATCTTTGGCGCGTCGCAGTGAAACCGGGGAAGCCGTTTCTGTTCGGCCATGCGCCGGGTTGCGCCATTTTCGGGCTGCCCGGAAATCCCGTTTCGGCGTTCGTCACTTTCCTTTTGTTCGTGCGCCCGGCGCTCCTCCGCCTGATGGGCGCGAGCGACGCCGCACTGCCGTTGCCGCAGACCGAAGTGCGGCTGACAACCGACGTCGACAACCCCGGCGATCGGCCGCACTACATTCGTGGGCGGCTGGAAGGCGGCACCTTCACGCCGATCGGTCGTCAGGAGTCACACGCCTTGTTCGGCTTGAGCCGATCGAACGCGTTGCTCCGCGCGAAGCCCGGCGAAAAGATCGCGGCCGGGAGTTCGGCGACGGCTCTCACTTGGCAGTAAGTACGACTATTGCAGCCGTTTGACACCCCAAGCTCCGCTCATAGCTTCACCGGTTGAGCACTGCAGTTCTAAGCCCTCGGGCGTCCAATCCCACGGCTGAACTTCGAGGCGATGCCGAGCGGCTGTCGCATATCATCCTGGAGATGCAGCGCTGTTTCATCCTCCGCCTTTCGAAAGAGCTCGCGCCCGGCAACGTCTCGTTCCCGCAGTTCTTTCTGCTCGCAGCTTTGGATCAACAAGAGGTGCTGACGATGTCTGCGATCGCGCAGAAGATGGGCCACACCACTGCTGCTGCCAGCGGCCTCGTCGCGCGTCTCGAGAATCTCGGCTACGTCGTCCGCGCGAGTGCGCGCGAAGATCGGCGGAAGGTGCTGGTTTGCATCACGGAAAAAGGATCCGCCTTAGTCCGCCGCATCCGCGACGAGATGGTCGGCAACTTGATGAAGCTGATGGGCTTCCTCAGCCCCGAGGAGCAGAAGGCGTGGCTGCAGATCTACACGAAGATCTATAGCTATTGTCAGGCGAAGTGATCACTGCGCGGTGATCAGCGGTGCGCGGTCCAGATTCTCCGCACCTGCCGCCGCGTCTCGGAAATGGAACGCCCTGATCCCACCGACGGGAACAGATTCTCTCCTGAGCGCGCCAGCGGACATTTGTAAGCATCTGCTGCATTGGCGCTTATACGAATGTGAATCCGAACGGCATGCCGCTTGCATCCCATCCGTAAACCTTGCGGTCTCAATCGCTGCCGTCTAACCTACGCGCTTCTTCTCTGCTTCTCTGTCATGCGAAAATTTTTCAGTCACGCTCTTACCTTCGCCACCATCATCGGTCTCCTGATTCCGCCAGCAGTTCGCGGCGGCACCGAAACATATGAAGTGCGTGCCGGCAGCATCCCGCGCTTCACGATCGATCAGGCGATCCTGACGGCGTTGCAGCGCAATCCCGAGATCCAGCGCGCGCGCCAGGAGATCGAGCGCGCAAAAGGTTTATATCTCGAGGTGCGCGCGGATGCGCTGCCGCGCATCGATGCCTCAGGTCAATCAACGACCACCGACCCGCATCTCAACCGTTTCACGGGGGATGGCGGCGGCCCCGATTTCGGAGTCGAGACTGCGTACAGTCTCCAGATCCGCGCGACGCAGGCGATCTTCGCCGGCGGTCGAATCATCTCGCAAATCCGCTCCGCTGATTTCCAGCGCGACAGCAGCTACTTCGCCTTTCGCGAAGTGATCGACACCATCATCGCGCAGGTGCGGACGCAATTTTACCAGATCCTCCTGAACCGCGCGCTCATCGGGGTGCAGGAAGAATCGATTCGCTTGCTCGAGAGCCAGCTGCAGGATCAGCAGAATCGGTTTGAAGCTGGCACCGTCCCGCGCTTCAACGTGCTCCAGGCGCAGGTCGCGTTGTCGAACCAACAGCCGGAGCTGATCTCCGCACGGAATAATTACCGAATCGCGCAGCTGCAGCTCGCGCGCACGATCGGCCTCGACTTCGATCCCGCACGCGGCGACGGCCCGCCTTTGGAGGCAGTCGGCGAGTTGCGCTTTGAAGCGCGTGGCCTGCCGCTCGCGACGGCGATCGAAGTCGCGAAGGAGCGACGGCCATTGCTCTTCCAGCAGAAGGCGAACGTGCTCGCCAGCAATGCGCAGGTCGGCATCGCGCGCTCCGGCTATTTTCCGCAGATCAACGCGACCGGCGGCGCCGACTTCCGCAGTTCGCCGATCAGCACTGACATTAACGATGTCCGTTCCGGATACGTTTTCGGTGCAAGCGGCTCGTGGGCGATCTGGGATTGGGGCCAGACCGCCGGCCGCGTGAAGCAGGCGCGATCCCTCCTGCAGCAGGCGAAGATCACGCTCGACGACGCCGCGCGCCAGGTCGAACTGGAAGTGCAACAGGCCTACGCGAACATGCAGCAGGGCCGTGAATTGATCCGCAGCCAGCAGCAGACGGTCGCGCAAGCGCAGGAAGCGCTGCGTCTCTCGACCGCCCGTTTGAGCGCCGGTGCCGGCACGCAGCTGGAAGTGTTGAACTCGCGCGTGGAAGTCACGCGCGCGCAATCGATCTCGCTGCAGGCACTCTTCAGCTACAACGCCGCGGTCGCGGAGTTCGATCGCGTGACGGCGACGGAAATCGTGTTCGCCAATGCGCTCGATGAGCCGCGCACCCGCGACCGCGTCAAGGCAGACACGGCTCCGACGCCGGCGCCAAAGCCAACGCCGCTGCCGTTGACCCACGATGGAATCCGCGAACCGGTATCGGTTCAACAGCGCATCTACAGCGCGCCCGAGTTTTCGAAGTAGTGTGGCCGAGCTGCGCGCCGTTGGATGACGAGTTCGCTTCCGGCTGAACAATTCAGCGCCCTGACTGCGTTGCCGGGCGTGGTGCATGCGTTCACGACGCGCGTCCCCGGGCTCGACGTGCGCACCGATAAGGCGGAGGCGCTTCGAAGGCTCGATAACGTTCACCGGAATGTGCGGCGCGAACTCGGCCTGGCTGATGCGCCATTTGTCACCGCGGAGCAGGTTCACGGCAACGCGATCGGTGTTGTCGATCGACCGGTCGCGGCCGGCGAATGTCATGACGCCTGTGACGGGTTGATCACGAATCAGTCCGGCGTCTGTCTCGGCATCTATGTGGCCGATTGCTGCGCCGTTTACTTTGTCGATCCCGTTCACAACGCCATCGGCCTGGTGCACTCGGGTCGCAAAGGCACAGAGCTGGGCATCACGAGCAACGCGATCGATCTGATGGAGCAGCGCTTCGGATCACGCGGTTCCGACCTGATCGTGCAACTGAGCCCTTGCATTCGTCCGCCGCATTATGAGACCGATTTCGCG